>ENA-OWPI01001436-OWPI01001436.1-marine-metagenome-genome-assembly--contig:-NODE-1436-length-26384-cov-3.770289_pt1 | contig 26384 bp, 40 predicted proteins | sample MGYA00238138_ERZ651775 | MGnify/ENA primary metagenome ERZ651775 (study PRJEB26906, sample SAMN06265043) | marine metagenome | isolation source: Helgoland LTER site | place: Germany:Helgoland, sampling...
TGTTAGCAGCGGTGCTGTTTCATTAGCAGCTTCTGGAGTTACAGCTGCAAGTTATGGTAGTGCAACAGCTATACCAGTTATTACAATTGATGCAAAAGGCCGCATTACAAATGCAACAACCACAAGCATATCAACTGGCTTTACTTTATCAGACGGATCTAATTCACAAACCATAGCTGGTGGTGATACTTTAACTGTTGCTGGTACAAGTAATGAAGTAGATGTTGCAGTAAGTGCAACAGACACCCTAACAATTGGGTTGCCAAGTGATGTAACTATTAGTAATGATTTAACAGTTACTGGAGATCTAACAGTTGCTGGAACAACTACACAAACTGGCCCAGTTTTAACTGATAATAATTTTACTGGCCTTAGTAATTCAAATACTGGTAATTCTGTTGATTTTGGTTTTTATGGTAAGTATGTAGAATCTGGCACTACAAAATATGGCGGCATTTTTTATGATGCATCAACGGATAATACTTTTAGAATATTTACAGATACACAAACTCAGCCAACAAATACAGTTAACACTGGTGCGACTGGTTACACAGAAGCAGATTTAGTAATTGGTGCATTAACAACCTCTGGCATAACAGTTGATAACATAAACTTAAATGGTCATACCATTACATCTAATACTCATTTAGCTTTAGATATTGTAGGTGATTTACAAATTGATGTAGATGGTGCAGAAGTTAAATTAGCTGACGGAGGAACTCAATTTGGAGCTCTTTATAACAGTAGTAATGATTTCTCTATTCAATCATCAATATCTAATCAAGACTTAAAAATTGTCGGTAATGATGGTGGCTCTATTTTTACAGCAGTTACTTTTGATATGTCAGATGCTGGTACAGCTATTTTTAACCACGATGTTGTTTTAGCTGATAACGGAAGGGTGTTGTTAGGTAGTTCTTCAGATTTACAGCTAATCCATGATGGCTCTAATAGTTATATTGATGATGCTGGAACAGGTATTTTATATGTTAGAGGTAACGATAAAATTATCTTAGGAAAACATACTGGCGAAACAATGGTTGAAGCTAATGTTGATGGTGCTGTTGAGTTATATTACGACAATGCTAAAAAGTTTGAGACACTAAGCGGCGGAATACAGGTTACTGGAAATATTGGTGTTGATGTTGCTGATCCAACAGCTTACAACTCGTCAGACAAACTGGCTTTATATAGCACAGGTAATACCAGCATGGTGATTGCAGCTGGTACAAGTAGCGAATCAGCTATTTTTATGGCTGATGGAACTTCTGGTGCTGCATCTTATGATGGCTATTTGCAATATAGTCATAGTGCTAGAGAAATGAGAATTGGAGCAGAAGCAGTTACAAAAATTCTTTGTGATTCTGCTGTTACTCTTTACTACAATAATGGCTCTAAGTTCTCTACAACAAATACAGGTGTTGATATAAATGGAACGGCAAACTTAGACAATATAACAATTAATGGTGGCCAAGGCTCAGACGGACAAGTTTTAACTTCTACAGGAAGCGGTATTGCTTGGGAAGATGCAGCAGGCGGTGGTGCATTTGCAGATCTAAGTGATGTAACAGTGGCAACTTCAGCACCAGCCACCAACACAAACCCATCAAGCGGAGTTGGAACTTTATGGTTAGATAAATCGGCTGGTGATTTATATGTATGCACAAGTGCTACTTCAAATAGTAATATTTGGTTAAACATTGGTGATGGTACTGGCCAAGTTGGTGGCAACCCAACAGGTGGAACTATTACATATGCTGGTGGATATACTTACCACACCTTTACATCTAGCGGAACATTTGGAGCACCAGCAGCAAAAAGCGGAATAGATATTTTAATCGTTGCTGGTGGTGGTGGCGGTGGTGGCCGTTATAACTCTGGTGGCGGTGGTGCTGGCGGTATGCTTGAATACACAAACCAAACAATAAGTGGCGATCATACAATTACTGTTGGGGCTGGCGGTGCTGGTGGAGCGCATGATAGCAGAGGTACACAAGGCTCAAATTCTTCTCTTGCTGGGCCGTCTGGAAGTTGGACAACAGCTGTTGGCGGCGGTGGCGGTGGTGGTTATAGCACCAACGGAACAGGTGGAGATGGTGGATCTGGTGGTGGTGCCTCTGGTTATCAGACTGGCACTACATCCCAGGGAAGCGGCACCTCTGGACAGGGAACAAGTGGTGGCCGAGGTGGCAGTTATGGTGCTGGTGGCGGTGGTGGTAAAACCGCAACAAGTGAAGCAACTGGCGGCGGTGAAGGTGGTTCGAACACAAGTGGCGGAGATGGTGGCCCTGGTAAAGCATGGTTAGACGGAACCACATACGCTGGTGGCGGTGGTGGATCTAACTACAATTCAAGTGATACTAACACAAAAGGCCTAGGTGGATCTGGTGGCGGCGGTGTTGGTGGTTTCTATGGTAATGGTAATGTAGGATCAGGATCTGGCTTTCCGCAAGATCCTGGAGATGGATCCGCAAATACAGGCGGCGGCGGTGGTGGTGCCTCTGGATATGGGGCCTCTGGCAACACTGACAGCAATGCCATTGGTGGCAACGGCGGCTCTGGTATTGTTATTTTAAGATACGCAACATAAGAGAATTTATATGGCACATTATGCAAAAGTAAAAAAGGGAATAGTTACAGAGGTTATAAGAGCAGAAGAAAACTTTTTTGATACTTTTATAGACGATACACCAGGAGAGTGGATTCAAACCAGTTATAACACCGAATGCGGTGAACATAGATTGGGTGGCACGCCGTTAAGAAAAAACTTTGCAGCAATTGGTCATACATATGATGCAGATTTAGATGCTTTTTATTCTCCACAACCTTTTGCATCATGGACATTAAATGAGACAACTTGTCATTGGGAAGCACCAATTCAAGAACCAGATACAACTGGAATGTGGAAATGGAATGAAGATAACCAAGAATGGGATCCTATTGATAATTCTGTATAATAAAATTTTATAAACAACAAAAGGGAGTATTAATACTTATGAATGATAAAAATAAAAAAACAGAAGAAGAAGTGGTAGTGGATCCAGTGGTAATTAACATTGAGGATAATGATGGCAATGTTAGATCCTGGAAACAATCAGAATGCACAGAACATCAATTGCAGCTGATTAGAGAATTAGAGCCTATTTCAAAAGATCTAATTGCTTTAGAAAATAAATTTGCTGAAGTAAACAGAAATAAGCAATACCGCTTAGATGATTTTATTGCAGCTGGCAATGAAGCTGAAGCTGAACAACCAGAGGAAAAATAATTATGAAAAATATTTCATTTATCTTGATTGGCCTATTTGCAACCTCATGTGCAACTGTTAATTCAGTGATTGAGGGTGGTAAAGATATTGCCATGACTACAGTTGATACAACTGTGAAAACTGCTGGAGCCATATCTGGTGCAGCGTTAAAAGATGTAAGTGATGTTGTTAATACAGTGGCTGAAACTTACGATGGCGTAATTGATACAGTTGTTGAAAACATTGACGAGCAAACTGACGAACTGCAAAACAAACCAGAGGATAAATAATTATGGATTTACTAATTATTACAGTTGTTTTTGTTATCTTTCTTGGATTTTCTATTAGAAAATTTCAACCAGATCGTTGGGCCAAGATTAAAGAGTATTTTAACTTCTAATGCCTATTCGTAAGACAGCCAATGATGTGGCCGCAGATCTTGCAAAACATGATGCAGTTTGCCAGGAAAGATGGAAAACCATTTATCGCAAAACTGATGAACTGCAATCATCAATTAATAGCATGAAGATCTGGCTGCTTGGCGGTCTTACAACAATAGCTGCATCTCTTTTCACAATCATTGTGAGAGGCCTCATTTAAAAACACCTTATGATCGATAAGCTAATTAAACCAGTTAGCGACATTCTGGATAAGTTTGTTGCTGATAAGGATTTAAAATTAAAGCTTTCACACGAATTAGAAAAGGAAATAATTTCCTTAAACAAAGCACAAATTGAATTAAATGCCGTTGAAGCTGCACATGAAAGCATCTTTGTTGCTGGCTGGCGGCCATTTATAGGATGGGCTTGCGGCATAGCCCTGGTCTATCATTTCTTGCTTGAACCTATTATCCAATACATTTTAATAATTTCTAATGTTCCATTTACAACGCCAGAATTTGATTTTAGCCAACTTTCAACAATAGTTATGGCCATGCTTGGCATGAGTGGCCTTAGAACTTATGAAAAGGTTAAGAATTAATGCACCAGGAAGATAGACATTTTGATAGAGATCTAATTAGATCCAGGTTAAAAGATTTTGAAGGCCTGGTATTAAAAGCCTATGAATGTTCAGCTGGGTACACTTCAATTGGTATAGGCCGCAACCTGGACACCAGGGGAATAACAGAAGCTGAGGCTATGTATTTACTAAACAATGACATTGAATCTGTGTTTAAGGATCTGGATAGACATCTAGCCATTTGGAGATCTTACCCAATTGAGGCCCAATATGTTTTTATAGATCTCTGCTTTAATCTAGGGATCCATACATTATTATCATTTAGAAAAACTCTGGCCTTTTGTGAATTAGGTGAATGGGAAAAGGCGGCTGCTGAATTATTAAATTCAAAATATGCCAGGCAAGTAGGGAGAAGGGCAATCTTTAATTCTGAACAACTGGCTTTATGTCAAAATCAAGCACAGAAAACCATAACGCCAAACGCTTAGGATCCCTAGGTGAATCTTTAGTTAAGTCATGCTTGCTTGAATACTCAGATTTTTGCTATGAAACTTGTGAATCACATCCAGCGGATCTCATTGTTGAATTTGGTAATGCCTTGTATAAGGTGCAAGTTAAATCCAGGAACAAATCAAAAGAGGGCAAGTACACATTTCCTATTGAAAGCCATAGGGCTAAGTCTGATACACATAAACATTATCATTGCGATATTTATGCTTTTGTATTTTTCCCAGGTAAAAGAATCCTCTTTGTACCAAACACAAGCGGCCAGAAATATTTTGTATTCCAAGAAGCCACCATTGTTGATGGCATGGAGTTTTCGTCTCTCCAGGACACTTTAGGATCACTTTCACAGATCCCAGTGTTAGATAATCTCCTGGAATAATTACGAATAATTGCAATTTTGCAGCTGAGATCTCTTACATAATTCGTAATTTAATTTATAAATAACAAACTACAAAGTTGATAGTTATATATTTATATATATAATACATAGTATGTTATTTATAAATTGGCTAAAAGCCTGGGAGAAACTTAACATGGAATATTACGAAGAAAAAATTTTAAGATTCAAAATTTTATCAAAGTTAAATGAAGAATCTGATACACCAGAAAATTGGTGTTTAACTGCAAGTGCATCATCTTTAGAAAATGCTGAGGCTATGTTAGACAGCCCAAGATTAAAAAGAAGATGTCTTGATTATAAAATTGTTGATGCTGGATCTGCTACAACAATAACCAGAGAGGTGTACTAATGGAATACGAAGTATCACCAGAAAGCTATTTGTTAGACGAGAAGGCCAGTGATTATGAATCCTGGTCTTATTGGTCTAAAAAACATTTAGATCCGCAAAAGATCTGGGGCCATGGATGGTGCCATATTTATGGCAACAGAAATTGCACCTGGAAACTTAAAGACGAAAAAATGCATCTGCATACATCCGTCATTATTAAGCACACTCACATTGAACTATTAACCAATGACACTCCCTATGATTCAGTGTCATTGAGAAAGGCCATTGTTGAGGTTTGGTTTGGATCCTTAGCACCATTCGACCAGAACAAGAATAGGAAGGATGCAAGAAATTTAGGTGCAAAGATGCACAGAGCAAAACTAAAGGGGGTAGCATAATGGAAATATTAATTTTTTTAGGCCTGGTATTTATACCTATCAAATACATATTTGATTCCTATATGGCTCATAGAAGGAGAGTTAGGATCTGGAGACATATACCTATGTCTATGCGATTACACTACGATCAACGCAATGTTAAGTAGTATTGACTGGAGTTTGGTTCAGCTGCAACTAGCAGCTGGGCTGGCTCCAGTTTTCGTTATTTTGTACTTTCTATATAAATAGGAGTAGGATTGTTACTTACAAATATATATAAATATAACCTAAGGGTTGTTACTTATAGGGAGTTATTAATTGCAGAATATTTTAAGAGAGGCCTCTGATCTTATTAAATTAAGAAGAAGGGTGGTTGTTTACCTGCCAATCAAAAAAGTAAAAACACGGCAACTGGCAGCTGATCTGCTAAATCTTGCAAAACACAATCAAGCCACTTGCCTTGATTTGTTTATAGATAAACCAAGCAAAAAACCAAAGGACAAACCAGAACTAAGAAGGGCGGTTGCCTTATGTAATGATAGGAATGCAGATCTTATTATTCCAGATTTAGGAACCCTGGCCCAAAGCATACATTTTCTTGCTGCTGTATCTAGCCTAAAACATAAGTTGTATGGCATAACCAGGCCTAACGGAGAAATCATTTTGATGCCTTTAGACATACCAACGCTGGTCAGCATATCAGCCAACATTAGAAAAGATGTTAGGGCCAAGACCAAGGCCAGGCTCCAGGAGTTAAAGGATCAAGGCGTTCAATTAGGATCACCAGATCCCATGAAGGGATTAGGCGTTGCTCATGCGGCCAATAGATCTATAGCGGATGATTATGCTAGGCAAGTATTGCCAGAGATCCGTGAGATCCAGGCCCTAGGGCATAAAACTTTGATGGCCATAGCCAAGATGTTAAATGCCAGGGGCGTAAAGACTGCTAAGGGTGGCCAGTTTCATGCAACCACAGTTAAAAACATTATAGATAGATCAAAATTTTTATAGGAGAAGATTATGGATATGGATATGGATATTTTGCGGACTTTTTGTGAATACAAGAAAAATGTATTGTTTGAAGAATTAGAGTTTGAAAAAATGAGTGATAGTGTAATAACAAATCCAAAGGTAAAACTTGTTGCTTATTATATTTTTATACAGCATATGCAAGATAACCAGCCTTCACAAACAGATATTTTATTTGCCTTGCGAATGTCTCTTTCAACTTTAAGAAAAATTTTGCAAAAACTAATTAGTATTGGTTATATAAAAGCGTGCGAAAAGGAAGATCATAGGTTTACTCATTACCAGCCAACAGAAATGGTAATAGAAGGGTTTAAGATACACACTGCCAGACACATTCGCACTTTATTAAGCATGACTACACATTTGCTGCAAGATAATAATGTTGAAAAAATATTGCAATCTGCTGTTGAATCTAAGCTGGGTTCTTACGCCAATCAAAAGCCATATGGTGATATGGATTTAAATATTGTTAAAAACATATTAGAAACAATGGAAGCAAAAAAAAATAATAGTGTTAATAATTAGTGTTAATAATTAATGTTAATTTAGAACACTAATAATTATTATTTTTTTTAAAAACAGGTTGACTGACAAATTAAAAATAAATATAAATATACAAATATATGAGCAACGGACATACAACAAAATTTAGAACCCATACAGGGCCAAGACAAACAGAAGGATTTAGAAGGGAAGTTCCAGCTGCAAAAAGGATCACCATTCCAGCTGAGAACAAACATCAATACAAAATAGCAGCTAAAGAATTTATGGAGTTATCCCAAAAAATGCAAAAGGCCCTTAATCAAAAAACATCTTTTATCAGCCAGAAAACATATATAGATTATTTAATCGCTTGCACCAATTGGAACTTAAAGGCTAATGCGGATGAAAACAACAACCCATATCACTATAAAGGTAACACTTAAAACTGGGTGTACCCCTTTGATATTTATAAGGAGTTTATAAACATGACACATTTTAAGCAGCCAGAACTAAACATCATGGGAATAGGTGATAGAGCCTCAAAGAATTTTTGTAAAGTAATAAAGACTTCGCATAATATATATTCAATCCAACAGGCCTATATTCCAGATAGGGCAGACAAAACAGAAAAGTTAAGATCTAAAAGTATAGCACTCAATGTCATGGGAAAACCCCAGAAGGTGCGATTTAAAAGGAATCTCATTTCAGCTGTAACCAGTGAACATGGGTTAACCCTTTTGGAACTTATAAACCAAAAAAAACCAATACTTCTCCGTGATTCCGTGGAAGAAGTTAATAATTTGTTAAGGAGATAACAATGGGAACAGTAGGAAAAATTACAGACGATGGTTACGCTTCATGCAGCTTGATTCCAAGAATTTGGACTAAGGATGTTACAACTCTGGACAATTGCATAAGGGCCAGAAAGGGTGAAAGTGTTAGAACGCCTGGTAACAGAATTACTGAAATGGGTAATGTTCTGGAAGAACCATGTATAAGGCGAGCAGCAGAGTTGCTTGGCCTGGAAGAATTAGAGGTAGATGTTAAAGAAAGATTTACCCATGACACTTTAGAGTTACAGGCTTCATTAGATGCAAGGGCCGTGGCAAATAACTTGGTGATACAAGATGATCCAGAGTGGGGTATATACACTCCTGGAGCAACCAAGGTACTGCTCAACGGCCCAGGAGTTATTGAAAACAAAGTTACTAGGGATTACCCAGCAGCTGAGTTAGAGGAATGGAGAGGCCTATTACAAATGCAAGGCCAGATGGAAGTTATGAATTACGATTGGGGCGTTGTAAGTGTTCTCTATCAATCAACAGATTTTAGACTTTATGTATTTAAAAGAGATCCAACATTTGCAGCTGTTCTGGCTGAAAAGATTAATGACTTTGAAAGAAGGATTAAGGAAGAAGATTACTGGCCAGCTAAAGTTCCAGAGGATGTTCATAAAATTTATAAAGATCCATATGGCAAAGAAGATGTTATAGAACTAGATGCCTCTGTTGAAGATACAGTTAAGGATCTCCTGGCTGCAAAAGAATTAGAAAAAAATGCAACTGCAATAGTTAAAGATCTTAATTTAAAATTGATGGTTGAATTAGGCAATCATGTAAAAGGCCGTGCTGGTGAATATGATCTTTCATTAGGAACAATTACCAGAAAGCCAACGCCAAAGAAAATGGTTCCAGCCAATCCAGGCGGAACTTATAGAGCAAAAACAGTAAGGGTCAAAAGAAGGGCCGCACCTTTAGGGAGTTAACTTAGGAGAGTTATGCACGACCCAAATAAAATTATAAAATATAAACAACAAAAGGGGCTTTTATATATTATAAAAAGCAACTATATTTATACATGGAGAGTTTAATTATGAATGAGTTTGATAAATACGAAGAACAAGGCGGCAAGGTCAACTTGCGAGTATCGCCAGAACTAAGAAAAAAAATAAAACAAGTCAGCCTTGATAGGGAAGTGCCTATGCAAAGCATTGTTGAGTATTGCTTAAAAGTTTGCATTTATGCAATTGATAGCAACCCAACAAAAAGCGGCAGTGTTGTTTTAGATGTTGAATTAGATCTTGAAAAAATATGCTAGTTAGAGGCATAGAGATCCCAGAACATTTGCAATATTTACCAAGGCATAAGTTAATTCTTTTGCTATACCTATTTGGCAGGGTTGTTTAATGGTAAATTCCAGAAACAAGGGTGCGGCCTTTGAACGCCATATATGTAATTTTTTAAATGATCTCCTGGAGAAAAAGGGCCTACATAGATCTGTAAAAAGAAACCTGGATCAATATCAAACTAAAGGCCTAGCAGATCTCTACTTTGAGAATTTTGCCATTGAGTGTAAACGCTACAAGGAACGAAAAGATAATTGGCCCATAACTAAATGGTGGGAACAAGCAGTGCAAGCAGCTGGCGATAAATACACGCCAATTCTTATTTATAAATATGATCGCCAGGAGATAAAGGCTGTTATTCCTTTGTCTTATCTGCATCCAGAACTAAAAGAGGTTATGGATCCTTCCAGGATCTGCATAACTAACTTTAAACATTTCCTACAAATAGCAGAGGCCAAAATTGAAGATCGTTTTTGATGATGAGTTTGAGGAATATTTATTTGGCAGATGGGCTGAGTATCGAGAAAGCCTAAGTATGGATGATATTGAATTAGATTTATTTGAATTTGAGGATGCACATAGAGAACAGATTTTAGCTTTTTATAAATTGTCATTAATCAATTTAGAAAAAAGCAAAAGGGATTACCAACTTTGGTTATCAAAATTAAACAAGAAAAGAACTTTACATTGAAAGGAGTAAAAAATGGGATTATTAGATAGTGGCGGTGGTAACAGCAGTTACCTGGTTTATAAGCATGGCGATAAAAATTTTTGGTTAGGCAAAGATGATATTTGTGAATTTGATAAGTTGGTTGTTGATGTTGATAGCGTTAAAACTGGCTGGGGCATTTATGCAGAAGATAGGTACCAATTTGTTTGGGGTGAGAAGCCTGGCATTTTAGGGCCAAAGCCAGCTGACATAGGCGATGAATATTGGCGTAAGGCATTTAGCGTTGATTGCTACATTAAAGACACTGAGGAAAGTGTTTTATGGCAATCAATGACTGTAGGCAACTGCATGGCCTTTAATGCTTTAACTGATACTTACTTGGATAGAATTGAGGAAAAGAAGCCTGGCCAAGTAGGTGCATTTATTTCCCTTAAAGATGATAAGAAAAGATTAAAGGTTGCATATAAGGATGAGAAGAAAAACACATCCTGGCCTTTGTTTGAATTTCATAGCTGGATAGATAGGCCAGAAGGTTTTGTATCTGTAACAGCAGCAGCTGAACAGAGAGAAGATACAGCTGATACAAGCAGCGTTAATGAATCAGACATCCCATTTTAAATGCAGCAAGTGGACTGGGCCAGCCTGGCCACCTCTGTTGCGGTTGAAATTTTAGGTGAACCAAAAACTAAAACAACTACACATTGGCGGTGGGGCAATAAAGGATCTTTAGCATTAGCAGTAGAAGGCGAAGGCAAGGGCAACTTTTATGATTTTGAACAAGATAAGAGTTTTACTTGCCATGAGTTCATTATTGAAAATGGCAGAGATCTCCAGGCCACATTAGAAGCACATGGTTATAAAAAGTTTGATCGAGAGGGGGCTGGAATTGATGTACAAATTTCTCCCCAAGAAAAGAAGGCTCCCTCTAGGTCATTCGATAAGTTCCAAATGCAAAGTCTGGCCAATGAAGCTGTTATTAAAGTGCAATACAGCGATAGCTTTTGGGTTATGCGATTTCCAGAAGGCCATAGGATCAAACAAAAATATGCACCATTTAGCAAACAAGAAGATGGCTCCTGGATCCTGGCAAGGCCAGAGGCCCCTTTGCCTATCTATCTATCAGATAGAGATCCAGAAGGCCCAGTTTTGATCGTAGAAGGTGAAAAGGCTATGAAAGGTGCAGAAAGACTATTTCAAGGTCAAGTGTGTTGCCATCATGGCGGTGTTAACAATTGGAAAGAAGGCAAATCAGATTGGACTCCAATTTATGGCCGCAAAGTTTTAATTTGGCCAGATAACGATGAGGCTGGCCTAAAAATGGCCATAGAATTAAAAGCGTATCTGCAAAGTAAAAAATGCCAGGTAGATGTAATTAAGATTCCAGAAGATTTTGCAGATAAAGATGATTTATTTGATGCAGCTGCAAACAACTATTTTGATTCCCTGGAATCATTTGCAGATTACATAGAAAACAACCTGGATAGATCTGTAAGAGGATCTTTTGAACTTATGTCGATTGCTGATATGGAAGCAAACATAAAAGAACCAGAATGGTTAATAGATCAGATCCTGGAACGAAATACGATTGGATCTATATTTGGATCTCCTAAATCTGGTAAGTCATTAATTAGTTTAAGCATGATGATGGCCATTTCTAATGGCACTGAATGGTTTGGCCATAGTGTTAAACAAACACCAGTTGTTTTGTTTTGTGGTGAAGGTGAAAGATCTATGCACAAAAGAATATTGGCCTGGGCCAAGTTTAACGAGCAAACAGTAAGAGATAACCCATTTAGGATGTCTAACAGGCCAGCCAGGATCTTAGACGATGAAGATTTTGCACTGATTATGCAAACGCTAAAAAACACCTATGACGAATTAGGCGATATTGGCTGTGTTTGTATTGATACGCTGCAAAGAAACTGGGGTGGTGGTGATGAGAATTCTAGCAGCGATATGGGTAAGTTTATTCAGCGAGTGGATGAAATTAAGTATGAGTTTGATTGCAATGTAACCCTGGTACACCACTCTGGCCATGTAGGTGGCAAATCAAGGGCCAGAGGATCCTCTGTTTTGCCCTCTAGTGTTGATTTTGAATTCCAGGTAGATAGAAAGAATGGCCCAGAAGATGATCCAAGGATGTACACCACAATTAAACAAACACTAAATAAAGAGGGAGCAGATCTGCCACCAATAAATTTTGAGGTAATACCAGTACATAATTTAAAGGGCTATGTTTCCCAGGGATCTGCAACAGTAGATCTAACAGAGTTTGTTCCTGGTAATGAGATTGAAGATCCAGAGAATTTAACAGCCATAAATAACGCTATTACTATTATTCATTCTGAAAAAATTAAAGCTGATATGGATCCATTTGCGGCCATGGTTAGCATTCCAGAAATCGTCAATTACTTAGATGATCCCAAAAAAGACAAAAAATGGGTTAGTAAGAATATTGATAGATATAAAGACCATAAATCCCACGGCTGGGTTAAAGCTGAACGAGGCCAATACCAGTGCGAAAACCTATTAACTACGCCTTTTTAATATGCAAAACCCCATTAACCCCAGACAAAACCCCATTAATCCCTCTATAAATCGCATAGATCTATTATTAACCCCATTAACCCCACACTCCTTTAGGAGTGGGGTTAAGGGGTTTTTAAATGAGGGGGTGGGAATATGAGCAATATTTATGAAAATAATGCTAACAACTCGATCTCTGAAGTTAACAAAAAAGAACAATGGATTGAACGCTATTGGAACAAAAGCCGTCTTTTATCAATTGTTAGTTATGGCATGAGAATTAGATTCCAGAAAGCTGAAATGCTTTACAAAGAATCTCTTTATACAACCAATTACAAAAACATAAGCAAGATGGCTGAAATGATGGTTAGAGGTTATGAGGCATTAGTTAAAGAAGCTGAGGAACTTGGTTGTTCTAAATTATCAGTAACCATGTGGCCGCATGAACACAAAAAAACCAGATACATGATTGTTAAAAATGATGAGGAGTTTTGGTTGGCCCATAACGCTTATGCAGAAGAACCAGATTGCATCGTTATATGTCTTAGCGAACTTTTTAAGATGGCCGATGATGATCTGTTAAAAACAAAAAAGATGATCCAGGAGACAACAGGTCAACCTGGAAAAATTATTGACTACAAGAAAAATGACTAAATGGCATGGCGGCAAAGGATCTGGAAAAAGAAAGAATGACGATCAAGAACAATATGCAGAAAACTGGGAAAAAATATTTAACAAGGAAAAAGATATGCCAACTAAATTAAAAAAATCTTCTGTGATCTTCAACAAGGCCAGCAGAAAAAAAGAAATAGAACATCACTACATCAAAACTACAGATACTAAGATCCTGGAACAAATGCTTGCAGCTGAAACTACCAGGCCAAAGATTAAACAAAAAATAAGAAACGAATTAACCAGGAGAAGTAAATGAAGGATAAGCAAATGAAAGTTTATAAGGTTAGAGTTGCAGAAATAAAAGCTACAAACTTTTCTATAAAAGCCAGTACTAGCGAAGAAGCAAAAGAGATGGCATTTTGGCGGCTTCACACTCAGACACAGCCACCAATTAAACCTAAGACATATTATGAGGTTACAGAATATGAAGTGTTTTAACTGCAATGCAGATATGAAATTTCAAGAAGAAAAAGAAATATCCAGATACAACGATTTATACGATCACAAATTAACTTTTAAATGCCCAGAGTGTAACTCTTGTGCAGAAGGGTACATACCCAAGGATAACCACTATGCAGATAGATAAAATAATTAAACAAAAGGGCCAGGAATACGGAAGGCCAGATATGTTCATGGGCCAACTGGCCCAGGTATGGGGAGCAATGTTAGGTAAACATTTATCAAGTACACAGGTTGCGGCCATGATGATGGCCTTCAAAGCAATAAGAGGATGTAACAATCCAGGGCACCAGGATAGTTTTCTTGATGCACATGGCTACTCAAAGATTGCGATGGATATATTAAAGGATGATTGGAGTGAGTAAATATATACATCCCAAAGAAAGAGATATTATTTTTCCAATCTTGCATGAATTGGATAGAGAGACAATCCAAGAAGGGGCCCAATTTTATCAGCAATATAAAAAGCGAGTTGTAGAGGAAAATATTGGTTCTAAATTTGCGGCCATATCTGGTGCAACTGGCAGATGTTTAAATCATCTAAAGGGCGATTATGCTGAGTCTTTGGCAAAAATACATTTCATTACAAAAGGATATTTTGTTTTTCCAGCTGATTCATCAAAGGGTTATATTGATTTAATTGTTATTGATAGAGATGGCAATTTAACAAAAATAGATGTAAAAACTATAACTTACAAAAAAGATACAGCATACACAACATATAGAATTGATAGAAAGGCTCCAAGCAAGCAACAGAAAAAAGATAGTGTAAGGTTAATGCATATTGATATCGATCAGCACGCATATTTTATGTCATAAATTTTTTTTAGATTATAATTTATAAACAACAAAAGGGTGAATATGAGTAAGACTAAAGATATAGATCCAAACAAATTAAAGAAGCAAATAGAATCTGGCAAATCATCACATGATGCAGCCTTATCTCTGGGTGTTAGCAAATCAACTGTATTAAAGAAGGCCAAGGAGTTTGGCCTATCATTTAGCAATAAATCCTGGTGGAGATCACTATGAAGATAGATGTTAAGACAAACATTAAAGAAGTAACTAAAGACCTATCCAGGACACAAAAGAAACAGATCCCATTTGCTACAGCTAATGCAATCAATACAACATTGTTTCAGCTAAGAAAAGAAATGGGTAAGCAGACAAAAAAGAAATTAGATAATCCAACTCCATTTACTCAAAGAGGATTTATGGTTCAAAAAGCAAATAAGAAAACTTTATTTGGGTTGCTGTTTTTAAAAGATGAAGTTGAAGATTATTTAAAGTACCAGATAGATGGTGGCGTTAGATCTAGCAGCAAAAAGTTTGCGATACCAACAGACAATGCCAAATTAAATAAATATGGAAACATACCTGGTAAAAAATCTGGAGTTGTTAAAGGGAAAAACCAAAAGATATTAACAATTAATAATATGACTGGTGTCTACCAAACACATAAAGATAAAACAGTTAAGCTGCTGATAGCATTTAAAGATAAGGCTGTTTATAAAATTAAGTTTCCTTTCTACCAAATTGGCCGAGGCTTTATAAATAGTAAATTTAATAGAAATATGATTGATGCACTAGATAGAGCATTAAAGAGTGCTAAATAATATGATAGGTTCTTTCCAGCAATGCGCTGTGGGTAAATTCGCACCTCAGTCTTTTTCTAGCGACAGCCTCTTTTTAATTAGGTAATTATGGCCAGTCAAAGGGAAGTAGCAGAACACCTCGATCTAAGCACCAAAAGGATCTCAGAACTCATAAGGGATGGTATTTTGCCCTCTAAAATGGGTAGATCTCCATTAAACCTGGATGTTTGCAGAATTGCCTACATTTCTTACCTTAGAAAGCTAGGCGGCTACAACAAAAGAAGCGGTGGTGGTGATATTGCAGAGGAAAAGACCAGGCTTACTAAGGCCCAGGCAGATAAAGCAGAATTAGAAGTTTCAGAGTTAGAAGGCCAACTTATACCAGCACAGCTTGTTCAAGATACCTGGACTGACTTTGTGGCCAACGCCAGGGCAAAACTCCTAGCACTACCGAGCAAGATTGCTCATCAAGTCATTGCCCTGGATAAATATGCAGAAGCTGAATTATTAATCAAAGAAAATGTGCATGATGCACTAAGCGAGTTAGCAGAAGATGGAATACCTACAAAATATGCAGATCGTGTTGAACAACACGAAGAAAGTATTTAATCCACCACCAGAATTAAAGATTTCAGAATGGGCTGATGCTCATAGAAGGCTATCACCAGAAAACTCAGCTGAAGCTGGCCAATGGAATACAACCAGGGCGGAATATCAAAGAGAGATTATGGATACTTTCAATGATCCAGATATTCAGCGGATAGTTGTAATGACATCATCCCAGGTTGGCAAAACAGAATTGGTTTTAAACGCTATTGCTTATTACATGGATCAAGATCCAAGCCCATTATTAGTAGTGCAACCAACTCTGGCTATGGCCCAATCATTTTCAAAAGATAGGTTGGCCGCAATGATTAGAGATTCAAAAAAGATAAAAGACCTGGTTGCTGAATCAAGATCCAGAGATAGCGGCAATACTGTGTTGCACAAGAAGTTTCCTGGCGGCCACTTATCCTTAGTTGGATCCAACTCAGCTGCTGGTCTTGCAAGTAGGCCTATTAGAGTTCTTTTATTAGATGAGGTTGATCGTTATGAACTATCAGCTGGATCCGAAGGATCACCAACAGATTTGGCCATAGCAAGAACCAAAACCTTTTGGAATCGTAAGATCTATATGTGCAGCACTCCAACAATTAAAGGGATCTCTAAAATTGAGGCCGCATTTGAGGAATCTGATAAAAGGTATTACATGGTTCCATGTCCAGAGTGTCATATAAAACAAAGATTGATGTGGAAAAATGTTGTTTGGGATGAGGGCAAGCCAGAAACTGCTCATTATTGTTGCCAGGAGTGTGGATCTGTTATTGATGAATCTAAAAAGCCCTGGATGTTAAAACATGGAGAGTGGCAAGCAACAGAAACTTCTGTTGATACAGCTGGATTTCATATATCAGAATTGTATTCTCCCTGGTCAACCTGGGGATCTATGGCCCAAAATTTCTTAGAGGCCAAAAAGATGCCAGAAATGTTAAAGACATTTATTAATACTAGCCTGGGTGAGAGTTGGGAAGAACAAGGCGATGGTGTAGAACATGAGGGTTTATTGGCCAGAAGATTAAATTATGATCCTTTAACGCTTCCAGAAGAAATATTAGTTGCAACTTGCGGCGTAGATACACAAAAAGACAGATTAGAGGCCCAGGTTATGGGTTGGGGCCATAACTATGAGGCCTGGGTTATTGAATACAAGGTATTTTGGGGAGATCCAAATGCAGTTAATGTCTGGAATGAATTAGATCTATATTTAAAAAGCAGATTCAAAACAGAATCTGGAAGATCCATTGCAATCTCAGCTACTTGCATTGATTCTGGTGGACATCATACTAACCAGGTTTATTCATTTACAAAACCACGCCAGGGCAGAAGAATATTTGCAATTAAAGGTGCTAATGTTCCAGGCAAGCCAATTGTTAGCAAGCCAAGTTATGTAGGAAAAACACAAACAGCTTTATACACAGTTGGAACAGATACGGCCAAAGAGAACATATTTGCCAGGCTTAATGCCGAAGAAGATCTTAGCACCTTACATTTCCCAGCAGATTTAGATGAGGAATACTTTAAGCAGCTTACAGCTGAGAAAAGAATTACAAAATGGATCCGTGGCCGCAAATCTTTGGCCTGGAAACAAATTAGGCCAAGAAATGAGGCCCTTGATGTAACTGTTTATAATTTTGCTGCAATTTATTTACTTAATCCAAATTTTGATCTAATTGAGGAGAGATTAGTAACTGGATCTAAAGAAGATCCAAACTTAGTGCAAAATCAGCAAAAAAATAGAAATGCCAGGCCAAAAAGCAATTTTATTAATAGTTGGAAGTAATATTTACGAATTACATTGTTTTTACAGCTGAGATCTCTTACATAACTCGTAATATTTATATATTTGACAAGATTTAAAACGACCTTAGTGTTTTTGTGTAAGTTTACATTTTAAATACAGAGGATTAATTGGCCAATTTATTCGATTCAACTAACTATCCAAACTATGTTCCTTCAGAATTAAAGAAGGGTGATAACTGGAATTGGAAAAATGATAGTCTTGGAACAGACTATGACAACTCATCTTTTACTCTCAAATATGAATTTAATCTAATTGATGGATCCACAAATACACATTTTCAAATTGTGGCCAGCAATGACGGATCTAATTACAAGGTTGAGGTTCCGCATTCAACAACTACTAATTATACAGCTGGAGAATACAACTGGATTGCAAATATCCATCGCAATTCTGGCGGCAGAGTTAAGGTTGGTGAAGGTTTTATTACAGTTCAAGACGATTACGCTACCACAAGTTCTTCAGTAAGATCTTTTGCCAAGCAAATGCTTGATGCGATTGAAGCTGTGGCCTTAAACAGAGCCACCATGGATCAATCATCAATGAGTATTGCTGGCAGATCTCTTTCCAGGATGTCTATAGACGAATTAATGAGTTTTAGAGATCGTTTTAAAACTGAATACTTGCAAGAACTAAAACAAGCCAGGGCCAAGAATAACAAGGGCACTGGCAACAATATCAAAGTTAGATTTGGTAAACATTCAACATTCAATCCAACAGACTTAACATAATGGCCTGGTACAACAACATTTTTAATAGAACTCCTAAGCAACAAAAGAAAACTTTTAAAAGAAGTTACCAAGGAGCATCAACTGGTAGGTTGTTTGCTGACTTTTTAACATCTAGCAAATCAGCTAATGCTGAAATAAAAGATAATCTAAGAACTTTAAGAGATAGAGCCAGGGAATTAGCAAGAAATAACTCGTACATTAATCGTTATTTAAACCTAATGATCTCTAATGTAATAGGTAAGCATGGAGTGAGAATCTCATCTAAGGCTAGAAATGATAATGGATCTTTAGATCTGTTGGCCAATAGACAAATAGAAGATGCCTGGAAGCAATGGACTAAGTACGGAGTGCCAACTGCAAATGGCAAGATGTCATTCCTTGATTGTCAAAAACTCTTTGTAGAATCTTTGGCCAGAGATGGTGAAGTTTTAGTTAGACATATAAAAACTAATAAAAATTCTTTTGGTTATCACATACAATTTTTAGAAGCTGATTACTTGGATGAAGATCTAAACACCACAGCAAAAAATGGTAACAAGATCTGCATGGGTGTTGAGGTTGATTCTTATTATCGGCCAGTTGCTTATCATTTATTTAAAGAACATCCATATGACACCACTTACTCTGCTAAATACAACAAAAAGCACATAAGAGTTCCAGCAGAAGAAATTACACATTGCTATATGCCTAACAGGGCCGAGCAAACTAGAGGTGTAAGCCACATAGCAACAGCCATGGCCAATGTAAAACAATTAGATGGTTATTTAGAGGCTGAGATTATTGCTGCTAGATTAGGGGCCAGCAAAATGGGTTTCTTTACTTCACCAGACGGCAATTCATTTGTTGGTGATGATACTGAAGATACATTTAACCCAGTTATGAATGTAGAGCCTGGAACCTTCCATCAATTAAGCAGCGGCCAGGAGTTCCAAACATTTGATCCTAATCATCCAACAAGTGCATTTGAATCTTTTACTACTACAGTTTTAAGATCTATTGCCTCAGGACTAAATATTTCATATCACGCTTTAAGCAATGACTTAACTTCAGTTAACTATTCCTCTATCCGCCAGGGTGCTTTAGAAGATAGATCTAACTTTCAGATCTGGCAAGAATTTATTGTTCAGCATTTTATAGATGTTGTATTCAAACGCTGGTTAGAAATGGCCATAACAACTAAAGCTATTAACTTGCCAATCGGTAAATTTAGCAAGTTTGCCAATTCAATAAATTACATTCCAAGATCTTTTCCTTGGATAGATCCATTAAAAGAAATGCAAGCCAATGTGGTTGGCTTACAAAATGGAATTGTTACTTATTCAGATATTGTTTCTAGTTATGGAAAAGATGTAGAAGAAACATTTGAACAACATCAAAAAGAACAAGAATTAGCAGCACAGTACGGCATTGAAACTGCATTCCAGCCATTTGGCCAGAAAGCACCAGTAGAGGCAATTGTACAAGGTGGCAACCAGGAAGATGAAGATGGCCAGACCTAATGAGGGCATGAAAGCAGCTGCAAAAAGAGCCTTGGCCCAACGAGCAGAATATGGCCGTGGCGGAACCAGGACAGGTGCTATAAGAGCCAGGCAAATTGTGGCTGGAGAAAATCTATCTGATTCAACAATCAAAAGAATGTATAGCTTTTTTTCCAGGCATAGCAATAACAAAGCAAAGTTTTACGACAAAAAAGAAAACGATGGTGGGCCAACTGCCTGGAGAATTGCCTGGGATCTTTGGGGTGGCAACGCTGGCTTTACCTGGTCAAAAGGCAAAGTAGAGCAAATGAATAAAGAAAAAAGTTTTAACAAGTTTCAAGAGGCAATTACGCCAAATGAAAAACATCCTAGCGAGGTAAGCATGGAATTTAAAAGTGAAAATCCCATCCTCAGCGAAACAGAAGCAGAAGATTTAATTGATTCTGCTGAAGTCATTGAGGATGTTGAGGAAGATGAGCAAGAAAGACTATTTGAAGATGAGGTAACTTATCGAACAATAGATCTCTCCAGGGCATCTTACATTGATGAAGAAACCAGACGAGTCCGCATAGGAGTGTCATCCGAAAGCGGAGTTGAAAGGTCATTTGGTTTAGAGGTTCTAAGCCATAAAGCAGAGGATGTGGATATGTCATTCATGGCCTCTGGATCAGCACCATTATTGAACAACCATAATATGGATGAGCAAATTGGTGTTGTTGAAGAATATAAACTTGATGAGGCCGCAAAAAGAACAGTTGCGGTTGTAAGATTTGGTAAATCTGCACTTGCTCGTGAAGTCTTTGATGATGTAAAAGACGGCATAAAAAGAAACATATCCGTTGGCTACAGAGTAAATAAACTGGAACAGGCAAGCAATGAGGAGATTGGCGATCATTACAGGGCTAGTTGGACACCTATGGAAGCATCCGTGGTTTCAATCCCAGCAGATCAATCCAAGCAAGTTGGTGTGGGCCGTTCTAAATCTAACAAACTTCCAAACACAAAGGTGAAAATAATGGAAAACGAAAAACAAGAAATTAATCTTGATGAAGTTAGATCTCAAAGTGCAGACGAAGCAAGAAAAGAATTTGCTAAAAACTCAAAAGAGATTTTAGATCTTGCTGCAAAGCACAATAAAAGAGATTTAGGCAATCAAGCTATTCAAGATCAATTATCAGTTGATGAGTTCAGAGGACAATTACTAGAAACTATTTCTAATGATGTGCCTTTAGAAACTCCAAATGAAATTGGTTTAAGCAAAGCTGAAACACAAAGATTCAGCGTAATGCGTGCTATTAATGCAATGGCAAATCCAACAGATCGTAAGGCCCAAGAAGCTGCACGATTTGAAATGGAATGTTCAGAAGCTGCACAAGAAGCATATGGCAGAACAGCCCAGGGAGTTATGCTTCCAGCTGAAGTCATGGCTAATTGGAATCAGCGTGATATGTCTGCTGGTAGTGATGGCGATTTAATTGGTGAGGATTACAGGGGGCAAGATTTTATCGAGGCTCTCAGGAATAACTCAGCAGTTATGCCTTTAGCGACCAATCTTAATGGCCTATCTGGCGATGTTAAGATCCCTAAGAAAACTGCGGCTTCAACTGCGGCGTTCATTAGTGCAGAAGGCGGAGCAGCTAGTGAGTCAGAAATGACAATCGGCAGCATCTCAATGACACCTAAAACTTTAGGTGCTTTCACAGATGTTACAAGACAGCTTATGATCCAATCATCTTTGGATATTGAAAATCTAATTAGACAAGATCTTGCAGCTGGAATGGCGATTGCTATTGATGATGCTTGTTTAGAAGGCGATGGAAACAATGGTAAGCCAACAGGTATTACAAATACTACTGGCATTAACACTGTTTCATTAACTTCTGCTGCGGCTCCAACATGGCCAGAAATGGTTAGTTTGGAATCAGCAATTGGTGCAGATAATGCTCTATTAGGTAGACTTTCATACATTGTTAATCCTACTAATTATGGAACATTAAAATCTACATCTAAAGACACTGGAAGCGGTATCTTTATTGCAGACGGCAATGGCATGAATGGCTACCCAGTAGTTGTTTCTAACCAATTAACTGCTAATAACTATGTATTTGGAAACTTTAGCGACTTGCTAATCGGCTTCTTTGGCGGATTAGACCTGGTCGTGGATCCTTATACGAGTTCAAGTTCTGGAACTGTTCGAGTAGTTGCACTTCAATCTGTTGATGCGGCTGTAAGAAATCCAGTCTCATTTGTAGTTGGTTCTTAATAACTAGTGTTAACCACTAATAAGATGGCGGGCCTAGTGTCCGCCAGCTTTAAACAGGGAAAAAATATGAAAGTTTTAATTTTGGCAGACACAGTTGCTAACAGTAAAAGAGTTCACGCTGGCGATGTGATTGAGGTTTCTCAATCTGAGGCCCACATTTTAATTGGTTGTAATAAAGCAAGCGTTCATGTTGCTAAAGAGAAAAAAGAAAGCAATAGAAGCGTAGGCTTGGAAGTTTCTGAAACTCCAAAACCAAAGAAAAGGTCTAAGGCTAAATAATGGCCCTAGAGAGTGCTGCTGATTTCAGTTCCTATGTAGATTCAAGCGTAGGTTTTGGAATCACTGGTACTTTTTTTGAGGTGCAATCAGTTTTATGGGATTCTAGGCCAGGCTTAATTGATACCTGGTATGACATAGATTCTGGAGCATCACAAAACATAAGTTTAATTATGGATGAGGATTATTTTGCCATTGAAGGCAACAGCATTGCAGCTGAGGGTTATCAACCCAGGGCCACATTAAAGGCCAGCGATGCTCCTTACATATCTCATCAAGATAAGTTACTTGTTAATGCTGTTACGACAGATCAAGGCAATGTAATTAAACCAGAAACCACATATTTAGTGGTTGAAGTGCAACCAGATAATGTTGGAATGTTAACGCTGGTTTTAGAGGAAGCGGCATGAGTCAAATTAAATATGAAACAGAGTCTGACATGGCCGCATTTTTAGATCCTACTTATGGCCATGGTTTAGCAGCAACTTACACCAGGAATGGTGTTAACACTTCACTCAATCTTATTTTGAATGAAGAATATGTGGAATTAGACGAAGGATCTGGAGTAGAAGCAGTACAACCTATTGCTTATTGCAGATCTGTAGATATTCCAAGCGTTAAACATAACGATACTTTAGCGGTTAGTGCATATAAAGATGTAAACGGCAATATTTTGAAGGCCGCAACTAACTACAAGATTGTTAATGTGCAAAAAGATTTTAAGGGTTTTACGGCCCTAGTTTTAGAGGAACAATAATGGCGGATCATGTAAGACAACAAATCCGCAACCAGGTGGTTACACAATTAACTGGTTTAACAACCACTGGATCTAATGTATTTGATTCCAGGGTTTATCCTTTAGAAGATGGCAACTTGCCAGCGATTTTGGTTTATACAAAATCCGAAGATAGCGAGCCAATAGAGATTGGCCCAAACAGAACAAGTGAAAGAATGTTAAGCCTGGTTGTTGAGGCCTATGTTAAGAGTACAACTAATTTTGAAGATACTCTGGACACTGTTTGCAAAGAAGTAGAGCAAGCAATTGCAGCTGATCCCACATTATCTGGGAAGGCCAAAGATTGCTACATAGAATCTACTGAAATTGAATTTAATGCAGAGGGTGAGAAGCCGCTGGCTTTTGCTACTTTGACTTTTTTAACTAGCTACTATGTCCAGGAGCAAAATCCAGATGTGGCAGTTTAACCAGGAGTAAATTATGAAAATGATTTCACCAGATGGCAAAGATTTTATAGATGCACATCCTACAAGGGTTGAGTATCTTAAAAAAAAGGGTTGGAAGGAAGAAGCAGCCCAGCAAATTAAATCTTCTTCTAAAAAACAGGCGAAAGCCGAGGTAAACGAAAATGGCGATACATAAGGGCTCCGAAGGGCTTGTTAAGGTTGGTGCTAATACTGTTGCTGAAGTTAAATCTTATTCAATTGATGAGACTTCGGACACAATAGAATCCACATCAATGGGCGATAGTGCTAAAACTTTTGAATCTTCACTTACATCCTTTTCTGGATCTGTTGAGTGTTTTTGGGATGAGACAGATACAACTGGCCAGGTGGCCATGAGTATTGGTTCAACCATAACTCTTAACCTATACCCAGAAGGTGCTGATAGTGGCGATACTTACTACAGCGGATCTGCAATTGTTACTGGAAAGACTGTTTCTGGTACACACGATGGATTGGTTGAAGCAAGCATTAGCTTCCAGGGTAGTGGTGCATTAACTATTACAACAGTATAAAAATGTCAGTAATAGATAACGCAGTTAAACATTTTGATAATCAAGATGTGAGAGTAACGCTGGTTCCAGAATGGGGCCAAGAAGATGAACCTTTAAAAATATACAGCAAGCCATTAACGCTTAGTGAAACTTCTAAACTCTACAAAATGAGCAAGGAAGATGATCTAACGATGATGGCTTATGTATTAATTTATAAGGCATTGGATAGCGAAGGGGAAAAGTTATTTGATATTGGCGATAAAAATAAACTTTTAAATAAAGTTGATCGTGAGGTGTTAGTTAGAATAGCCCAGGAGATTATGGGGCAAGAGCCTATTGAGGAAACAAAAAAGGACTAACAGAGGATGCTAATTTATTTCTGCAATACAGCCTTGCAGAAAGACTAGGCAAAACCCTAGAAGAACTACAGCAAATTAGTGTCCAGGAATACCAGGGCTGGATTGCTTATTTAGAAATCTTGGAAGATAGAAGGAAGCATGGCAAATAAAAAAGTCAAAATTGAGTTAACAGCTGTTAATAAAACAAAGGCTGCATTTAGCAAAGTAACCTCTGGCTTAAAAACAGTTGGTGGTGCAGCTGGCTCAGCAGCCAAGGGTGTTGCTGGCGTAGGATTAGCTGCGGCTGCAACAGCTACAGCACTTGCTGTTTTAGTTGGTAAATCTTTTGAATACATTGACACTCTTGACAAAACATCAAGAAGAACTGGCATTGCTACAGATACATTGCAGGCATTTCAATTGGCGGCAATTGAATCTGGATCTTCCGTTGAACAAGCCCAAAAAGGTTTAGAAAAATTTAGCAGATCTATTGGTGATGCCGCCAGTGGTTTAAAAACCCAAGCAGATATTTTTAAAGACCTAGGCATAAATCTAAGAGATTCATTTGGCGAAATGCGAGATCCAACACAAATATTATTTGAGGTTGCAGAAGGGCTTAAAAATTTAGGTTCTGAGGCTGAGAGATCAAGAGTGCTTGCTAATTTATTTGGTAGGGCTGGGATGCAAATGAGTGAGGTTTTTAGGGATGGGGCTGAAGGATTAAACCAGTTTATAGAAAGATCAAGAGAACTTGGAATAATTTTGCCAGATAAAGTTATTAAAAATGTGGCTAAATTCAACGATCAATTTGAAACTTTAAAATTACAAGTAAAAGCGGTTGGAAACAATATAACTGGTGCATTAGTCCCAGCATTTTCATTAGTTGTTGGTGAGTTAAGTAATATGCTTACAAGCACAAATAAGACTGAGGGCGGCTTTGACGCTTTGGGTAAAAATATGGCGATAAGCATAATGCAAGGCGTTAAGTTTTCAATTTTGGCTGTACAAAAAATGTTTGCAGAGATGGAGCATCAATTTTTAACTTTTGCAGCGAGTAACATTGGTCAGTTTTTATTTGATTTTGATTTAGATCCAATACAACAAATGCAGGTTGAATTGATTAACGCTGAAAGGCAAGTTGCTAAAATACAAAAGAAATTAGACTTAAATTTACAACCACTTGGAATGTTTCCAACAAAAAAAACAACAGATGATGATTTGGTAAGGGCAGAAGAAGCTGCAACAAGAATTAGAACAATGCTTATGGGAATGGTACCAGCAGAAGAAGAAAATTCTGTATTAAACTTTTTAAATAAAATGATTAAAGAAGTCAAAGAAGGTGGCGATGAGTGGGAAATTTTTTCAACAAAAGGTCAAAATTCAATAACTAATTTATTAAGCCCATTAGATGCTTTTATTGAAAAACTAACTGGAACTGGCGGCTTGGAGAGTTCTATTGAAAATGCAGCAGTTGCATCTATGAAAAAATTAGAAGATACAATTATAGATGGTCTAAAAAATGGCAAACTTGCATTTGAAGATTTTGCATCTTTTGTTGTTGAACAATTATTAAGAATAGCAATACAACAAATGATTATTGCTCCTATTACTGGCGGTTTTAAAAATTTTCTTGATAGTTTTGATGGTGGGGGCTATACAGGAATGGGTGCTAGGGCTGGCGGAGTAGATGGCAAAGGCGGTTTCCCAGCAATACTACATCCAAATGAAACAGTTATAGATCATACAAAAGGCCAGGGCATGAGTTCTGGAGCAACAGTTAATTTTA
>ENA-OWPI01001439-OWPI01001439.1-marine-metagenome-genome-assembly--contig:-NODE-1439-length-26337-cov-19.920145_pt1 | contig 26337 bp, 9 predicted proteins | sample MGYA00238138_ERZ651775 | MGnify/ENA primary metagenome ERZ651775 (study PRJEB26906, sample SAMN06265043) | marine metagenome | isolation source: Helgoland LTER site | place: Germany:Helgoland, sampling...
ATCCCAGTCATTCAGATCGCGATCGAAGCTGTTCGCACCGTAAAACATCTGACGCATCGTAGTCACGCTCGAGGTGTTCCATCGAGAAATGTCGCCATTGAAACTGCCCTTGTTATAGAAAGCGTCTTGCATCTTCGTCACCAAGCTCACGTCCCATGTAGACATCACTCCAAATTTCGTCGTCGAGGTACCATAAGTGACGCAGTCTCCAGTGACAGCAGATTCGCTCAGGCACGAGTTTATAGCGGACTGAAAATTTGAATTCGTTAACTTCTCGATTGGGCCGCACGAGTTCAAGGGTCCAGATATCTCGTTTTCACAGAGGAATTTTCCAGCAAAAGATACTGCTCCGTAAAGCATTTCAGTCTGCCTGTCTTGCGTTGCCACACCAGACCACTGCGAAAGGTCCGCCGTGAATGATGTCGCATTGAAAAGCAAGTATTCCATGTTTGTGACGGCTCGGGTATCCCAACCAGAAATATCACCTTTGAACGCGATTCGATTTTTGAAAGCTCCGGCCATGTCAGTCACTCGCGATGTGTCCCAGATAGATATAGATGCACCAAGCTTCGTACTGACACTTCCGTACGTTAAGCACGCTCCATGAATAGGATCCTCTAAAAGACACGCAGAAATAGCATCGTGAAAAGTAAAATCATTCAAACAGTACTCGAAATTGGAACAAGTGCAAGAACTCACCGGACCGTCATTTTGATCAGAGCACGAATATTTCTCGAGAAATGCGAGAGCGGAGGTGAATACAGAAGATGAAGTCGTCGTCGCTGCCGGACCAGTCCACCTAGAAAGTGGTTGAGAAAATGCGGTTGCATTACGAAACATTTCGTTCATGTTAATGACGCTTGACGTGTCCCAGTTTTGAATGGCCTGATTAAAGGAAATCGCCAAGTAGAACATCCCGCTCATGTCTTTCACGCTCGAAGTATCCCAATCCCCAAGAGCTCGATTGAAAGTTTCAGCGCCGTAGAACATACGCGAAAGACTCGTAACACTCGAGAGGTCCCAGCCATCGATTAAACCGTTGAACGAAGCAGCCTCGAAAAACATATAGTCCATGTTCAAAACACTTGAAGTCACCCACCGGTTTATGGAGAACGATCCAGTGAACGCCTTTGCTCCATAAAACATGCCGTCCATAGAAGTTACGCTTTTTGTCGACCATTTAGAAAGGTCACCATCGAAATGAAGCTCGTTCTTGAACGCATGCGACATATTCGTTACTTTTGAAACGTCCCAATCTGATAATACACCAAACTTCGTTTGCATGGTTCCATAGCTTACGCAATTACCATCCACAGGAGACTCCAAAAGACAGTAATAAACGGAATTGAAAAAATTTGTGTCTGAAAGTGAGTAAGTGCTGCTGTATTTATCGGTGCACTTAACAGGAGGACCGTAATCACCGTTCGGACAACTGAATCTCGCGTGAAATGCATGCGCATCGTGGAACATATAATAAGTACCAGACGTGGTCGTAGTCGTTGAAGTTTCCGGCCAGGAGGTGAGATCTTGTGCAAACTCGTAGGCATAACGAAACATGTAATTCATATTTGTGACTTTCGATACGTCCCAGTTTCCAATCGGTTGATTAAACTTTCGCGCATGGTGAAATAAATATTCCATATTCGTCACGGATGAAACGTCCCAAGAGCTGATATCCTGGTTGAAAGAATACGCATGATAGAATGGACCATACCTCATACTCGTGACTTTCGATACGTCCCAATTCGCGAGCTTAGGATTCGCATTCGAATCATACATCATGTGATACATGTCTGTCAAACTAGAAGTTTCCCAGTTGCTCAAGTCGCCAAAAAAACTGTGCTGACTATAGAACATGTACCGAAAAGTAGTCACGCTCGATACATCCCAGCCGTCAATCGCGCCGTTGAAAGCATCCGCACTTCGAAAGATACTCTGCATGTTCTTGACGCGAGAGGTGTCCCATCCGTTCAAGTCTTGATTATATTTGTCTGCATTGTAAAACAACTCATACATAGTCGTCACAGACGAGACATCCCAAGAACTGATATCCTGGTTGAAAGAATACGCGTGGCTAAAAACCTCACTCATACTAGTCACTCTCGAAACGTCCCAGTTTGCAACTTTCGGATTCGCATTCGAAGTATAGAATATACGGTACAAACGTGTAAGACTCGAGGTATCCCAGTCGCTCAAATCTTGAGTGAAAGCGTTTGCATTTTCAAACATGTTGCTCATGTCCGTTACAGAGGAGACATCCCAGGCGGTGATGTTCCCATTAAAACTTGAATACCCAGAAAACAAACTTTGCATGTCTGTCACTTTACTCACGTCCCAGTCTGGCATAACACCGTATTCGCTCTCATAGCACATGCCGTCGACATAGTTCTTGGCAGAGTTTGCAAGCAAACAAGTCTTGACGGCGTCTTTGATGTTTTCGTTCGTGATTGGGGTCAAAACAGAGGATGGAGGGGAAGGCGGCGTCGAGGAAGTCGGGCAAGAATAAATGCAAAAGCATTGCGTAGGTGGGCCTCGATTCACATCCGGACACCAATACTTCGCCTTGAACGCCGTAGCGCCACTGAACATTTCGCTCTGGTAGCTCGTAGCGGCGCTTCCAATCCACTTTGATACGTCGTATGTAAATAGACGAGCATCATAAAACATGTAACTCATGTCTGTGACCCTCGACGTGTCCCAACTCGAGACATTCTGGTTGAAAACGTAACAAAAACGGAACATGAAACGCATACTCGTCACTTGGGATACGTCCCACGTACCAACCTTGCCGTTAAAGTCGTGAGCGTACTCAAACATGTAGTGCATATCCGTCACGCTCGATGTATCCCATTTATCGAGATCTTGGTCGAAGTCGTAGGCGTAGTGGAACATGTAATACATGTTTCGAACATTCGACGTGTCCCAACCGTTCACTTCGCCGTTAAACTTGTGCGCGTACGTGAACATGTAGTTCATCTCCGTCACGCTCGATGTGTCCCAAGCTGTCAAGTTGCGATTAAACATGTACGCGCGATCAAACACGCGGTGCATAGTCTGCATGCTCGAGGTATCCCACATCGCAATGTCAGGATTTGCGTTTGACGAATAAAAGATTCGGTACATGTCACGAACACTCGAAGTATCCCAGTCATTCAGATCGCGATCGAAGCTGTTCGCACCGTAAAACATCTGACGCATCGTAGTCACGCTCGAGGTGTCCCATCGAGAAATGTCGCCATTGAAACTGCCCTTGTTATAGAAAGCGTCTTGCATGTTCGTCACCAAGCTCACGTCCCATGTAGACATCACTCCAAATTTTGTCGTCGAGGTACCATAAGTGACGCAGTCTCCAGTGACAGCAGATTCGCTCAGGCACGAGTTTATAGCGGACCGAAAATTCGAGTTCGTCAAACAATACGCAGAGGTGCAAGTGCACGAGCTTATAGGGCCGTTACTTGAGCTTGTGCAAGAGAATCTTTGATGGAATGTCAATGCCTCGAGAAAGATGCCCTCAGTATTTGTCACACTCGATGTATCCCATTTACTCAAAGGCTGATTAAACGCTCGAGCGTTGGAAAATGTATGGGACAAACTAGTCACGCTCGAAGTATTCCACGACGAAAGTGGCTGATTAAAAGTGTGCGCGTGTGTGAACATCCATTGCATGTCCCTCACGTTTGAAGTTTGCCAAGTGCCAATAGGTTGATTAAAGGAGGACGCGTAATGAAACATGTCACGCATGTTGGTGACGCTAGAGGTATCCCAGGAAGAGATATCTGCGTTGAAAACAGGTTCGTACTTGAAAGCGTACGAAAGATCCGTAACCTTTTCGATATCCCAGTTCGGCATCGTCCCAAAGTTTGTAGTAAGAAGACCGTATGTAATGCATTCGCCGTGTATCGGAGATTCAGACAAACAGGCTGTGATGGCATCGTAAATTGTCGAATCACTAAGAGGGGATGGCGTCGGTCGTACTTGGCACGAAGTTAAAGGTCCGCGCAAAATATCGGAACACAAGTATCGAGCTTGAAATCCAGTAGCACCGTATAACATGTTATCTTGCATGGTCTTCGCGGCAGGACCCGTCCATTCATGCAAGGATTGTTTGAATGCAGTGGATCCATACAATATATAACGCATATCGGTGACGGCCGAGGTGTCCCAAGCTCCTATAGGTTGATTAAAAGAACGAGCGTTGTAAAAGAGTCCCTTCATGTTCGTTACTTTTCTAGTATCCCATTTGGATATATCTCCGTCGAAGTTTTCGTAATCTTTGAAAGCGTGAGATAAGCTCGTGACGCGAGAAACGTCCCAATCAGGCATAGCTCCGTATTTCGCTAATCCAGAACACAAGCCATCGACAGGATTGGTACTCAAACACGCAGAAATTTGACTCAAAAGAATAGAATCCGTGATTGGACAGTCAAACTTACACGTACACTTAACAGGAGGACCGTAATGACTGTTCGGACAACTGAATCTCGCGTGAAATGCAGGTGAATCGCCGAACATATAATAAGTACCAGACGTGGTCGTAGTCGTTGAAGTTTCCGGCCAGGAGGTGAGATCTTGTGCGAACTCGTAGGCATAACGAAACATGTAATTCATATTTGTGACTTTCGATACGTCCCAGTTTCCAATCGGTTGATTAAACTTTCGCGCATGGTGAAATAAATATTCCATATTCGTCACGGATGAAACGTCCCAAGAGCTGATATCCTGGTTGAAAGAATACGCATGATAGAATGGACCATACCTCATACTCGTGACTTTCGATACGTCCCAATTCGCGAGCTTAGGATTCGCATTCGAATCATACATCATGTGATACATGTCTGTCAAACTAGAAGTTTCCCAGTTGCTCAAGTCGCCAAAAAAACTGTGCTGACTATAGAACATGTACCGAAAAGTAGTCACGCTCGATACATCCCAGCCGTCAATCGCGCCGTTGAAAGCATCCGCACTTCGAAAGATACTCTGCATGTTCTTGACGCGAGAGGTGTCCCATCCGTTCAAGTCTTGATTATATTTGTCTGCATTGTAAAACAACTCATACATAGTCGTCACAGACGAGACATCCCAAGAACTGATATCCTGGTTGAAAGAATACGCGTGGCTAAAAACCTCACTCATACTAGTCACTCTCGAAACGTCCCAGTTTGCAACTTTCGGATTCGCATTCGAAGTATAGAATATACGGTACAAACGTGTAAGACTCGAGGTATCCCAGTCGCTCAAATCTTGAGTGAAAGCGTTTGCATTTTCAAACATGTTGCTCATGTCCGTTACAGAGGAGACATCCCAGGCGGTGATGTTCCCATTAAAACTTGAATACCCAGAAAACAAACTTTGCATGTCTGTCACTTTACTCACGTCCCAGTCTGGCATAACACCGTATTCGCTCTCATAGCACATGCCGTCGACATAGTTCTTGGCAGAGTTTGCAAGCAAACAAGTCTTGACGGCGTCTTTGATGTTTTCGTTCGTGATTGGGGTCAAAACAGAGGATGGAGGGGAAGGCGGCGTCGAGGAAGTCGGGCAAGAATAAATGCAAAAGCATTGCGTAGGTGGGCCTCGATTCACATCCGGACACCAATACTTCGCCTTGAACGCCGTAGCGCCACTGAACATTTCGCTCTGGTAGCTCGTAGCGGCGCTTCCAATCCACTTTGATACGTCGTATGTAAATAGACGAGCATCATAAAACATGTAACTCATGTCTGTGACCCTCGACGTGTCCCAACTCGAGACATTCTGGTTGAAAACGTAACAAAAACGGAACATGAAACGCATACTCGTCACTTGGGATACGTCCCACGTACCAACCTTGCCGTTAAAGTCGTGAGCGTACTCAAACATGTAGTGCATATCCGTCACGCTCGATGTATCCCATTTATCGAGATCTTGGTCGAAGTCGTAGGCGTAGTGGAACATGTAATACATGTTTCGAACATTCGACGTGTCCCAACCGTTCACTTCGCCGTTAAACTTGTGCGCGTACGTGAACATGTAGTTCATCTCCGTCACGCTCGATGTGTCCCAAGCTGTCAAGTTGCGATTAAACATGTACGCGCGATCAAACACGCGGTGCATAGTCTGCATGCTCGAGGTATCCCACATCGCAATGTCAGGATTTGCGTTTGACGAATAAAAGATTCGGTACATGTCACGAACACTCGAAGTATCCCAGTCATTCAGATCGCGATCGAAGCTGTTCGCACCGTAAAACATCTGACGCATCGTAGTCACGCTCGAGGTGTTCCATCGAGAAATGTCGCCATTGAAACTGCCCTTGTTAGAGAAAGCGTCTTGCATGTTCGTCACCAAGCTCACGTCCCAATATGGCATCGGCCCGTATGTCTCCAAGCTAGAACAATAACCGTCCACCGGATTAGTGCCTAAGCAGCTGTTTACAGTTGTTTTAAAAGTTGAATCTGTAAGAGGGACAATAGCGAAACATGAACTTATTGGTCCTAACATTCCAAACGAACATATGAAAGCCTTGATGAACTTAGTCGCTCCGTAAAATAATCTTTCCTGCGGAGTTGTGGCAGCTGCACCGGTCCATTGGTTCAGATCGCGATTGAAAGAAGAGGCGTTAAAGAACATTTGGGCCATACTTGTGGCGCTGCTCGTATTCCATCCAGATATATCGCCGTTGAATGATATTGCGTCTTTGAACGCGTAATCGAAATTTCTCACCAGAGCGGTATTCCAACTAGAAATATCTCCAACGAAATTATATCTATTTTCAAAAGTACTATTCATATTCGTAATTCTACCCGTGTCCCAATTCTGAACAATTCCAATTTTCTTCTCGATTAGACCAAAATTTGGACAAATTCCATACAACGGGTCTTCAGCTAAACACGCAGCGATCGATTCGTGAAAATTTTCATCTGATAATACATAATCTTGCGCAAAACAAGTGTTCGGTGGTCCATTCACGGCATTAGCACACGTGAAGTTATTTTGAAATGCAGTAGCGCCGTCGAACATGAGCCGAAACACCATAACATTCGCAGTATCCCAGCCAGAAACATCCGAATCGAAGGAAACCGCTTGATAGAACATCGCGTCCATGTTCGTCACGCTCGAGGTATCCCAGCGCGAAATATCACGATCGAAGGAGCTGCTTCCTTCAAAAACTGACTGCATATCTTTCACTCGAGATGTGTCCCAATTGCCAATATCTGCATTAAAATTGGCTGTCCATGCAAACATGTAACGCATGGTCGTTACCTGCGAGGTAATCCATCGAGATATATCTGAATTAAAAGTCGACTTGCCCGCAAATCCAACGATATCACCATCATCGGTGTACCCAATCATGCTAGTAACGAGGTGAGTGTCCCACTCCGGCATCGTACCAAACTTCGATCTCGATAAACCGTATGTCGAACAAAGCCCCTTCACAGGGTCTTCCATGAGACAAGCTTCAACTGCGATGTGAAAAGTTTCATCTGTCAAGCAATGGCTTGATAAACACGAGCAAGAACTCGGAGGACCTGTCAGTGAATCGGCGCATTTATACTTCGCAATAAAAGCTTTTGCTCCTAAAAACATATTTGCCTGCAGAGAAAGCGCCGCCGGGCCTTCCCAAGTGTTCACGTGATGGTCAAACTCAAGAGCTCCATTAAACATTTCATTCATACCGAGAACTTGAGATGTATTCCAACGTCCTATGTTTTGGTTGAACTCGATTGCTCCGTCAAACATACCAGTCATGTCTCGAACGCTTGAAGTATCCCATTTAGAAATATCCTTATTAAATTTTGCCGCTTTTGCGAACATGAATTTCATACTCGTGACTTGTCCCGTGTTCCAAGTCGATAAATCGCCGTTAAATGCTGCTCTTCCTCCGAACCCAGTAAAAGATGATCCAAGTTTTCCATCCATATTGGTCACCCTGCTCGTGTCCCATTTCGGCATAACGCCATAATTTGTAGAGTTTGTACCCCACTTTGAGCACAAACCGTCTCTCGGGGCTTCTTCGAGACATTTTTCCACGGCAAGGTGAAAGTTACCATCCGTCAGATAGCAGTTTTCGCCTTTACAAACGCAGGAATTTGGCGATCCACTCACCATAGAATCACACTCGTATTTCTTTTGAAACGTTGTCGCTCCAGAAAACATGCCTTGAAATCCGTCTCCGACGCAGGATTCGAACAAATTCGTTACTAAGAGCGCAAATAGGTCGAGCGTAAACATGAAGCGCTTCGCCGTTCGTTTCGCGCACTCGTTCGATTCAGTCCTCCTCCTCCTCCTCCACGTCTTCTTCGTTGTGTTTGTCGTCTTCATACTGTTATTTGCTTCGTCGTACATGCGGATGATTGCCGTCCTTATTTTTCAAGACAAAAACTGTTTGTAATAAAAAGAGTCAGAAGCTGAGAAAATTATTTAGAGTGTCAGAGTAGGTCAAGATTCATCTGCAGCCAGCAGAAAGGAGAGCAAGCCGAAGAGACGCGAGCAGCAGCCAAAGAATTTTTATTTTCTCTTTCTTTGTGGTAAGAACCATCGAAAGACGCGCTCTCAAACGCGACGACGACGACGACGACGACGACGCGCGCGCGAGATAGAGAGAAAGAAAAATGAGAGAGAAAAAAGAAGAAACGGAGAAAGGAAAGCAGAGAGAACCGCGCTCATCAAATCAAAATCGCCCCCAAAAGACGCCTCACCCTCTTTTTCTTCCTCTCTTTCGCTGTTTTTAAAAACAATTTTATTGCTTCCTGACCTTTTCGTTCGAACTCTTTTAAGCCGCTTTAAACGCGAATAAATCACAAACCAATCGCTCAGAGCGCTGATCTAAGTCTCGCGCAGGGGCGTTTGATCCTGAACAGAAACCGAAGTGTTGGTGTTTGTGACGTTTTCTGTGTGAAAGAAGTGGATTTCTACGGCGTGAAAATATGTGACGCCCACCTCCACAAAATTGTTTTTAGAGTTCTAGCTGAAAAAAAGAAAAAAAAAGAAAAAACTCTGTCAGGCTGTGGGAAAATAACTTTCTCGTTCGCGAGTTTGTTTTGAAAGAAGGGCAGCTTTCACCCGCTCATCGCTCATCGAGGATAGAGAGAGAAATCATACGTGCGTTTGTGTGTGTATGTGTGTGTGTGTGTGTGTGTGTGTGTGTGTGTGCGAGAGAGAACGAGAGGGAAAAGTGACATAAAAAAGATGTGCGCCGACGTCTCGCGTTTTTTCAAAAGAATAACTATTTCCAAATTTTAAGCGTGCGATCGTAGCCTGCGCTCGCAATAAAGCCGCCGATATTGCTTCTCTCACCATCATTATCGCTACTACTACTACCACTACTACGACTTCTTCTTCTTCCTCCTCTTCCTCCTCCTCCTCCTCCTCCTGCTGCTGCTGTTCTTCCTAAACTACAATCCATTACTTTGCCTTCGTGTCCCTCCAAGCGGGCGAGTAAAGAGAAGTCTAGCGCACTCCACAGTTTAACCGTGCCATCAAAACTAGAACTGCTGAACCAACATCCTCGTCTTGGTTCAAACGATACAGATGAAACAAGTCCAGAGTGCGCGGGAATTGTGTACGCGTTCTCTTGCTTTCTCAAATCCCAAACTTTTACGAGGTTATCTTCTCCGCCCGTAACGCATAAAGAATTCGTGACATCGACTGAAATCGACGTCACGCCTTTTGAGTGTCCTTTCATCGTCCACAAACATCGTCCCGATCTGAGATCCCACATGCGTGCGTACGCGTCCAAACCAGTCGAAAACAATAGACTTCCATCGTCATTAAAGGTGCAATCGTAAGACGGGCGCGAATGTGCCTCCTGGCAAAAGATTTCTTGCGAAGTATTTGCGTCCCAAAGTCGGATCGTTTTATCGTAACCCGCTGTGGCGATGGACGCGCCACTCGGATGATATTTAACCTTTGCTAAACGCCCAACGTGCCCAACGAGAGAAGCTATTTTTTTACCCGAAAGACTGAAAAGAGTGCACGTTCCATCCATCGAAGCGGAAGCAAACGCCGGTAAATCTTCTTCATTATCGTTTGTCGCCGATATTAAGGGCGAAAATGCTAGCCCGGTTATCCGCTCCTCCGAAGCTTTGATCGTAAGCGCGGGAATACAGTTAATGTTCTCGTCGCTACTTCTGCCGCGCATCATTTCTTCTTCATTTTCTCTTTTCTCTTTATTCATGCCGCTGCGTGCAATGTTCCAAACCTTGACAGCTCCTGTCCAAGAACCGCTTAAAACGATGCCGAGAGCTTCACTGCGGAAGTCTTCCTCGACACCATCGCTTTCATTCTTGATCGAAGACGCTACCATCATTCCGTGATGACTTTTGTCACCTCGCTCGAACAATAATGAAGCTACGGTACTAAGTGGTCTCGAATCCCCAATGACTGAGGATACAGGCGCAAATCGCAACCTTTTCAAATCCGCGCATTCTTTCCTTCTTTGATTTAAAAAAGTAACGCGCGTCTCTTTTTCTTCTTTCCCTGTGTCTACATCACCGTTATCTTTATTGCTATCCGTCAAAACTCTTTCCCTCGCACGTTGTAAGGAAAACTTCGCCGCGCGCATTCTCGCGCGCGTCAAAAGCGCGCTCCCTTCCGTATAAAACGTTTCTTTCCTCTTCTTTCTTCCTTGGTTATTCGCGGCGGTTTCTCCGTTCAATCCATTCGTGTCGTCTACTTCATCCACTTCTCTTCCCTCCCCAATAGCTTTCGTCGTCTTCGTTCTCGTCGTCGATGAAACAAACGCAGATAATGTCCTCTTCAACCGTTCTCTCCTTTCCGCTTTCCCTTCTCCAAAGAGACAAATCGGTTCGTCGAGAGACCGCAATCGTTCCTTCACCTCTCGGTCGCTCGTGGGAAGAGGAAGAAGAAGATCATCAAGCGCTGGAAGAGGCGGAGTAAACGACGACGACGCGTTTCGATGATCATCGATGCGGAGACGATTTTTACTAGTTTTATCTTCGTCTTCGTCTTCTCCTCGTCGTTTCCCGACGAACAGATTGAGCTCTCGCACGACGTCGTTTTTGTTCTCGCAAAAAGTTCCCTCGCCTTCCATTTCTTCTCTCTTCTCTCTTCTCTCTTCTTTCTTCTGTGTGTGTGTGTGTGTGTTTGGAGCTTCCTTCTTACCGAACGAGAGAAAGAAGAGAGAGAGAGAGAGAGAGAGAGAGAGAGAGAAAGAAGAAGAGAGAGAAGAGAGAAGAGAGAAGACGACGACGACGAAGGGATTCTACGTGTGCGTGTGTCTGTGTGCGTCTGTGTTTGTGTGATTTTGTTGAGCGAAAAAAACAGACAAACAAAACACGTCGCGTGTGTTTTGCCTTTAAAAAAAAAAAGAAAGAGCGAGAGAGCGAGAGAGAGAAGAACGTTTATAAAGTATTATTAAATGCGAATATGCGCTCGCCGAGGAGGACAACGAACGAGGAAACGATGATCCACCGGGCGCTGGAAGCGTTGGACGTGAGAGACGATTTGAACGCTCGGAGTGGTGGCAATACATCTACTACTACTACTACTATCCAAAGCAGCAGAGGAAGAGGAAGAGGAGAAGGATTGGACGACGACGACGACGAATCTTTCCTCGTCGTCAAAACGTCTCCAAACGCAAACGGAGGCGAGAAGAATAAGATTCGCGTGGAGAAACAGAGACAAAGTTTCCTCTCGCGCGTCGCCGGGGCGAAGAAAAGTGAGAGGAATGAGAAGAAGAACGAGAAGAGGAAAGAAGTAATAGAAGAAGAAGACGAAGAAGCGGAAATCTGTGCAGACGCGGCGACCGCCGCCGCCGCCTCCACCTCCTCCTCCTCCTCCTCCTGGGTTGGGATATCGCAAAAAGTCAAAAACCAACTGCGAGAGGTGGAGCGCAAGTTTGGCGGCGGCGGCGGTGGTGGTGGCGGTGGTGGCGTTGGATTCGGTAGTGGTGGTGGGTTTGGCGGTAACGGACAAAAAGTAACAGATAAGAGCGACAGAGCGACGGTGGAGCAAGCGCTCGATCCGCGAACTCGAATGATTTTGTTCAAAATGTTGTCGAGAGAAATATTTTCTGAGATTAACGGGTGCGTGTCCACCGGGAAAGAAGCGAACGTGTACCACGCCGTGCGCGTCATAGAAGTAGAAGAAGAAGAAGGAGAAGAAGAAGAAAAAGAAGACGAGAAACGAGAAAGGAAAGAAGGAGAAGATAGTAATAGCGAAAGTAGAGATAGAAAGGATGAAACGACGATGACGACGACGACGACAAATGAAAAGGAGGAGGAGGAGGAGGAGGAGGAGAAGAAGGAGAAGAAGAAGAATGTAATCCAAATGCGACAACATTTGGCGGTAAAAGTCTACAAAACTTCGATACTCGTTTTTAAAGATAGAGATCGGTATGTTTCTGGAGATTGGAGATGGAGAAACGGATACGCGCGAAAAAACCCGCGAAAAATGGTCAAGACGTGGGCGGAAAAAGAAATGCGCAACTATAACCGGCTAAGAGAAAAAGGATTACGCGTTCCAAAAGTCATATGTCTGAAATCGCACGTTTTAGTCATGGAAATGATTGGCGATTCGGAAGGAAGAGCCGCACCAAGATTAAAAGACGCGGCGTCTTCGTTGAGCAGTAAGAAGATGCGTTCGTTATTCGAGCAGCTTTTGAAAGACGTTCGAACGATGTACCAGGATTGTAAGCTCGTTCACGCGGACTTCTCGGAGTATAACTTGCTCTATCACAACGGGAACGCGTGGATTATCGATGTTTCGCAATCCGTCGACCTCGATCATCCCAGATGTTTAGAATTCTTACGAGAAGACTTGCTGCATTTGAAACAATTCTTCTCGAATCGAGCGTATGATGTTGTCGTTCCGTCGGTGAAGGAAATGTTTGACTTCGTGACGGATCCCGCGATAAACGGTTCAAACATTGATCAATGCTTAGAACTGTTGTCGGAAAAAGCGGCGAAGGATTTTAAATTAGAAATTGAGATGAAATCGAGGCTCAGCCAAGGCATCGACTCGGCACAGATACAAAAAGATGACGATTTAAGAGCAGAAAAAGAAATTCAAGCTGCCGTATTTCATCAAGCGCACATCCCAAAAGCGCTCGAAGAGGTAGATTATGCAGATAAAGATCAAAGACGGCTGCGCGAGGCGAGCGAAGCCAAGGATGAGAAACGCTCCGAAGGCATTTATTATCAGACTATCACGGGAATGAATCACGATTTGAGCGGTCCGCGCGAGATGCCGAGTTTAATGCTGCTGAAGAAGGAAGATAAGGCGGCGATGAAGAAAGAGGCGAAGAAAAAAACGAAAAAGCAAGGGTTGGAAAAAGAAGAAGAGGTAGAAGGAGAAGAAAAAGTTGAAAACACGACGACGCCAGGAACAGTGAAAGTATCGCAAAATGAAAAAGCGACGGCGAGAGAAAACGAACACGATCGCGCGAGCGATTCAACTTTCAGTAGCGACGACGACGACGACGATGGAGAAAGCGCTTCTTCGTCTGAGGAGAAGAAGGTATGGGTAGATAGGACAAAGACGCCAGAAGATATAGAACGCGAGAAACGAGAAAGGAAACAGCACAAGAAAGATGTCAAAGCAGCAAAATCGCAGAAAAGAGCCGAGAAAATAAAGAAAAAGGACAAGAAGAAGGCCATTAAGAAAGGGAGCGGCAAAAAATAGAAGAGCGAGGAAGCAATTTCGATTCATAGTAGTAGTTCTTGTTTTCATTTCATCGAAGAGCTTCTTCGATTGTTTTATCCCCGACACCATCGCTAATTTGTTTATAGGCCGCGACTAACTCCCTCCTCTCCTTTTCAGTGATTCGAGTTTTAAAACCTTCGTTGATCATTTCAATCTCAGCCGAGTTTTCGGTAAAAGGAAAAACGTTCAAGACGCTCACGATGGAGAATAAAGATAACAACAAATCCGCAGATGGAGAAGACATTCCCTCGCGTTCTTTCCGAATTGCGGAACAACTCTCGAGAAGCAAATTTCTAATCTTCACCGCGCACGACGATCGAACAATGTTGATGGCTGTCTTTGTAGGAATGTTCAAGAAATAACTCAATCCAACCACAAAGATGTTCACCTCCATACCAAAACTCGAACTCACTCCAGAACGGTTGCCAACGCAGTCTTCTACCGCAATTTCTGACGCTTGCCGGTATAACTGCACGCGCGCATTTTCTGGTCCAACAGATTTTGCAATCGAGAGTCGATATTTGTTCTTTTCTTCGTACGGATAGCACTTTAAAGCGGCGGCGCATGCCGTGTGAAAATCTAAAATCATATCAGACGTCCATTGCACGCCGTTGATTCGAGCGGCTGAAAGGAAACTCGCGCTTCTTTTTGCATCTTGGAGCAAATCAGATTTTCTTTGTTTATCGATGCCACCAATTGATGTGCGGAGAAAAGGAGACTCTGTCCACCACGTGGGAAGGTTTTGTTGTTCTTTCTCTTCATCTTCGTCTTCAAAAGTTCTCGAGGTTGTTGATGTCGATGTTGACGTCGGAGAAGAAGAAGATGTAGAACTGAAATAAACTTCGTCTAAGGCGCTTCGTTCGCTCAACTTACTCCCTCTCTTACTCGCTTCGCCATCTGGAACCCAAACCTTGCGTCCGCCGAGACTTCTATCTATGACCCACTTGCCTCCCTCGTTTCTATTCTTCCTCTTGTTAAAATTGGAACCTCGAAAACCGGGTATGGTTAACTGGAACCCTCCTCTCGGTATTACCCGTTCACCATTCATCACTTTCACGACGACGTACGCTAAACCTATGAGCATGCTCCATCCAGCAATTGCCCCCGCCGCGCCCGTCAAACCAAAAATATTTGGCTGTTGTTGACGATACGCGTAATACGACGACGACGAAGAAGAAGGAGTCGACGGAGTAAACCGCACAGGTCCTCCGTCTCCTCCTCTTCTTCTCCCGCCTCCTAACGAAGATCCAGACGGTAACAACACGTCCGTCGCTTTCTGCACGTTTCTTCTCGCAAACCTTTTCGCTTTCTTCAACGCTTTTTTTACTCTTCTTTTCGCATCTTTCACCGCCGCCGCTGCCGTCGTTTTTCTCTCATCTCCCACCTCCGCTCTCGTCGTTTCCAAAGAAGAGGAAGAAAAAGCATTCTGTCGAATCTGCCGCCGCCGCTGCTGCTGCTGCTCCTGCTGTCGTCGCAGCGCGTCTTCCAACTCGCGCTCGTACTGCCTTCTCTTCCCTCCTTTCGCTTCCCGTCTTCTTTCTGTTGCCTTTATCGATTGTCCTCGCTCCTCCTCCTCTCGCTTTTTTAACTCGTGTTTTTCCCTCAGCGAATTTCTTTTCTTTGCCCACGATGAAGACGACGACGACGATGTTGAAGACGAGACGATGCGAAGAAGATGCATTCGCGATCTCTTCTTCTCCGTCAAATTCGTCGTCAAATTCCAAAATCGTTGTCCTCCTCCTCCTCCTCCTCCTCGTCGTCGTCGTCGTTGTTGTTGTTGTTGTTGTTCTCTGGTAAAGCCACCACCACTTCTCGTCGTCGTCGTCGTCGTCGTCCTCGTTTTCGCGGAGAGAGGAGAAAAAGGAGGAGGCGAAGGAAAAGTAGACATCGTTCTGTTTTTTTGTCTGCGTTTTTTGTCTAGATGCGGGTTTTCTTCGTTTTCTTCTGTCTGTTTGTCTTCTTTTTTTGGTTGGATTTCTTTCTTTTTGATTCTCTGTGCTCATGCCATCTCATGGCACGACGACGACGCTTCTTCATTCACTCATTCACTCATTCATTCATTCATAAAAAAAAGCGTTCGTTGGAAGAAGAGTGCGCACGCATCATCATTAATATCATCTTCGATATCGTCATCATCATGACATCGATCTCTTCGCCCTCTGTGTCCTCTCAAAGCCGTTTTCTTCATCTTTGTCTTCTTCAGACGACCCCTCAACAACAACGTCGTCAGAGTCGTCGTCAAAGTCTTCCTTTCGCCGTGGTGAGTGACGACGCGACTTCGCCCGGAGAAGAAGAAGGAGGAGGAAGAGGAGGAGGTTTTAGAAATTCCAAAGCGTTCGAGGCGTTGCGTGAGGCACAGAAGCTGCGAGAAGTAGTAAAAGAAGAAGAGGAAGAGGAGAAGAAAAAGACGAAGAAGAAACCGAAAAATCCGTTCGAGGAAACGACGCGGCGAAAACCCAGTACTTCTTCTTCTTCGTCGTCTTCTTCAAAGACGTTTTCCTTCGTCAAAAAGTCGGTGGACGTGTCCAAGTTACCGAGTCTCCGAGACGCGGACGTTGTTTTGAGACGATTCGACGACGAACAAAGGAAACGCGTATCCTCGTCTTCGTCTTCTTCGACAACGACAACGACGACGTGCGCGGAACGCTCGCTTGGCAACGCCGTTCGCACACTTTCGTATAACTCGGAGACGGTTATGTTTGGTATCTGCGCGCAAACCGGTCGAGAAGGCATCGATGCCTTGAAAATTTGGACGGAGGAGTTGAACCTTCCCAAAGGAAAGTTGCACGGTTTAGACACGGATGGGATTCCGAAACCGATTCCAAGCGAGGCGGTGTTTATAAAGTACAACTCTTTGTCCGGCGACGCGTTTTGTAGCGAGTACCACGGCGAGTTTAGAGGTGTCCTTTTTACCCCAGTCTTGAACGACGGGGTGTTTAGACAGTTTGGTTATTTAGATCTTTCCTTGTTCGACGATAACAACGACGCCGACGTTAGATTTTAGTTTTGTAGCATTAGTACACTTTTTTGGCTCGCACTACTCTCTCTCTCTATTTTGGTCGTCTCGGTCACTACTTATCAGTCGCTGCTGCCGCTGCGGCCGCAGCCGCTTTCTTTGTGAGATTTACTATTTGATCCTTGATAGCTTTTCGATCGTACGCAGGTTCTTGCCATTCGATTCGTACTTTACCTAGATTTTGACCTCCCATTCGTAGGCTCACAGTCATCCCAATAGAGTCGATTTCACACATTTCCGCCTTCATATTCTTCTCATCATCACTGCTGCTACTACTATTGCTACTGCTGCTACGAATTAAATTCATATTCTCATCTCCGAAAACCACCATCTTTACGATATCCAGCGTACTCTCCGCGTGGTCTTCGTTCATGTGTTTGCACACCGGCGCCGAAAATTTTCTCACCGGGTCGACTTTCGCGCTTTGGTAGTCCGACGCCCCGACGGTAGCCGCGCGGCCAAACCCACCGACGTACTTCACTTCTTTCAACTCGGTCATTTTGAACCAACTGAAATCGCCAAAATCCACCCAGAACGCATCCGGGTGATGCTTTAAATATATCTCTCGCGCTTTCGCTCTCTCTTTTTCGTCTTCGATTTTCTCCACTGAGCCGACGAGCGTCGCGCGAGCAGCGTCTGGTCTCATGCCACCACTCTCCGCGCAAAAAAGTGACGCTCTCTTATTCTTCAAAAGGTCCCTGGTGTGCGAGGAGAGTTGCGACAGCGCGAATATCGGTAAGCCCGCGGCGGCGGAGGAGCGCGTTGAAACTCTCTCGCTTCCTTCTTCCACATCTTCTTCTTCTATCGCAAACGCGGCGAAAGAACCCACCGGATAGGAAGGATCATCTTCGCGCTCCTTTTCTCCGTCTTTCGTCGTTTTCGGGTTCGTCGTTGAAGAGGAAGAAGAAGAAGAAGACGCTATCGTGCACAAAACGCCACCGAACCCGGTAAAACTCGCGTTGCTCACCAGCGTTCTGCATTCCGCGGCGACCGATAACCGACGACTCTTGTGCGCTTGCAACACGGAGAGAATCTTATCGAACGTTTTCCCTTCCTCCTCCTCCTCCTCCTCCTCCTCTTTTCCCTTGCTCTCGTTTTTCATGGTGGCGTTCGTCCGAGAAGCAAACGACGTTTTCGTCGTCGTCGTCGTCGTCGTTTTCGTGCTCCTCCTTCTCAAAGAAGAAGAACAAAAAGAAGAAGAAGAAGAAGAAGAAGAAGAAGGCAAAGCCGTCCTACGCGTCGACGACGTCGAGAAAAAGAGCAGTCGCGAGGAGGCGTTCATAGAAGAGAGCAGCGTCCGAAAAGGCGTGTGCGTGCGCGTGTGCGCGACGAGGGGAGAAGAGTGTGGAGGAAGGAAATGACGTCGTCCTCTCTCTCTCTCTCTCTCTCCTCAATTTTTCCTCATTTTATTTAAAATTTCAACCCCCGTTTTAAAAAATGACGACAACACCATCAACATCAACAACACCATCAACGTCAACACCAACGTTCTCGTTCTCTTCTTTCCCGCGAGTGCATCCTGTGGATTGGAACCTTCTCGAGCGAGTGCCTTCGCCGGAAGATATCGTTCGTTTACACGACGTGGACGGTTTAGAATTGATTGTGGAAGACATAATTCGAGGCGATTTCTCCTCTTCTTCTTCTTCTTTTCTTCCTCCTCTTCCTCGCGACGAGAACGACAATAACGGTGACGACGATGACGACGAGAACAAAAAGAAAGCAAAGTTAAAGGAGAAGGCGTTTCGATTGGCGCAGCTTCTGGTGGAGTATTTGCTCTTCGTGCAAGACGTTTTGGTCGAACGGAAAACCGCTTCCCAAATTGAAAACGACAAGTTAAAGACAGAATTGGAAGTGTGGGTGAGAAGAGCGAAAGAGGAACGGGAGAAGAGGAAAGCGCTGCAAAATACAACGCGAGCGAATAAAAAGGAAGATGAGAAAGAAGAAAAAGAAGAAGAAGAAGCGGGAGTGGTTGTTGAAGAGTTGAAGGGAAAACTCAAAGAAACGATGGACGCGCTCGAACGCGCGCGCGCAGAGTTGGAGGAGTTTAAAAGACAACAAAAAGCCGCCGTCGCTGGCGGAAACGAAGACGAACGCGGAAACAGAAAAAGTGGGAAGGAGAACAGCGTAGAGGCCAATGGTGGAAAAAATAACGGTAGCAACGCCGCCGCCGCCGCCGCCGCCGGAGGCGTAGATAAGACACAGTATTCCGGAAAGTTAAGGCAAGAGGTGAAAAATTTATTAGTTCGCGTAGGCGCGAAAAGTGCGGGGAAGTTGAGCGATAGGAACACGGCGAGAAGCTTTGGAAAGCTTCAAAAAATCATCGAATCGGAGAGTAATTCGAGCGATAGGAGCGCCGCGGAAAGAAGAAAGTATCAGGAGACCAGTAGGACTTTGCACTTAACGCTTGTTAATGGTGAATCTTTCCAGGTGATATAAACCGGGTAAGATGGAAGGCCTTGGATTTAAAACACAGACAGCCGGGCTTCTTCTTTTTTTGCGCTTTGTGATCTATAATTAAAATTGCTGTACTATCTAAAATCTATTCTCGCGTGTTAAGTTACGACCTAATAGTCATCACACGGAACATAATTGTGATTCCCGGTCCGAAAGCTAGGCGCGACTTTTGTAGACTTTTGAACGCCGCGTGCGTTCTCTCATCTTAAAATCTTCGTCAATTTTTTTTTCGGAAAGAGTTTCGTATACGCGCGTTTTAGACGCGAGAACGAAACTGAAAACCAGGAAACATTCAAAACACAAGAGAGAGCAAATCTCAAAGATAAACTTGGGTGCAAAAATTGCCCAAGTCATGAGATGTCGTCGCTCGTATGCGACAAAGAAGGTTGAAACGAAAACGCCTAATCCGCGAAGAAACGCGAGCGCGAGAAAGCCAACACTCCTGACGTTCAAATCCACGCGTTTTTGTTTTTGTTCTTCTTGTTCTTCTTGTCCTTCTTGTTGCTTCTCCTTCCATCCTCCGCGCATCGACAACGACGACAACGACGACGACAATGAAAAGTACGAAAGAAATATTGGAAACATCAAGACTGAAATAATTTCTCCGCAGAAAGTATCCAAGCCTAACAAAATTCCACACAAATACCAGTTGAACGAATCCATTCCAGTCATCCCAGCGGTGAACCTCAATCCATTAAACTTTACCCAATGACCTCCTCCATAAAATATTACTTGCGAGAACAGCAAACTCGCCACGCACGCGGTAAAAATACTTCCCGAGAGGAATATTGTCTTTTCTCTTTCTTCTTTTTCGTCTCTTCGGCTTTTGGACAGTGATGAATGACGCGCATCAGGGCGCGAAGTAGACGGAAATAAAGTCAGCATATTACCGATAGATTTAGAAGAGAAGTTCATCATATGCGCGCTGAGGAGTACAAACACTCCGCCGATGTGAGTTGAGTTTGTTAAGACTGCAAACACTGGCAGCAGCGTCCACAGAAAATCTCTCGAATTCAGTCTTCGCCTGGGACTCAAGCTTTCAAACTGGCGCGTCACCGGGAACCAAATCCAGCTGCACGCGAAAACTATTCGGGGATACCAAAGATTGTTTCTGTACGTGGCGCTAAATGCCCAAAAGATCCAAGAAACAGCCATCTCAAAATTTTGAAGATGGTGAGACATCGCAAAGCAAAAAGTTGCAAAGATCAACAAGCTCTCTCGCGAAGACGAAATTTCTTCAGTTGAATTCGTTTTCACCCACGTATCTCCGATGCGAGCTAATAACGCGTTGCAGATCATAGCTAGGATTGCGTTATAAATTACTCCATCTTTTGCGAACCTATTCGAGCTTACGAAGCTATCCCGTGGGTGCTTGTTCTTATGAAATCTCAATCTATCAATGCACGTTGACGCAAGTAAAGTCGCCACGAGATATTGATACATCTCTCTTTCACTCTCTATAAATGAATTGGAACATCTCGCGGCGAGCGACAAGAAATACACTACCACGCTCGCGACAAATAAGCAAGGAAACGACGTGAATGATTGCGAATTCGTCGCACTACTCGCACTCGTCGGCGCGACTTTTTTTCTTCGCCCAGTCTCAAATTTTGCGTCGGTGACGTCGGCTTTGGAAGTAAAGTACGCGATGCAGTACATGTATAACAAAAGAACGCCAAAAAAACCGATAACTCCAAATACCATGGAAAGCATTCCGAACGTAACCCACGCACTGCGCGTCATCGTTTGTGTTTCTCTCAAAAACGCAAGTCCCAGCTCTTTTTTTTTCTCGCGCGAGCCAGTACTCTCCAGTCGTGAAGTGTTCTGGTACCTACCATGCATTTCTTCGAGTCGAGTAAACGCCGACGTTTCAAAACGTTTCACGCGATGATACGCGTTGATGTACCTCCAAACCTGACGCACGTTCTGGTCGAGAGCGTATGCAAAAGACGCGCTACCTCTTTGTTCACCATTATTAGTATCGGCGTCATCCTTTTCATCGTAATGAAATAAGTTCCAAAGTTTCTCGTTTACCACGCCGAGCGAGGAAAATGGTATGGGAACATCCATGAGCACAGCAAGCGTAGGAACTAAATCTATTTGCAACATTTCACTCTCAATGATATCGTTGTCGTCGTCTCTTTCAAAAACTTCCTTGATATTTCCGTGCGGACGATGCGCGAAGAGGAACGAATTCACTTCAACTTCGGAAGAACCGCCATGGTCACCTTCGTCGGTCATACCATGATCCCCGAAAACTAAAAACAGCGCGTTTTTGTAAACCTCTTTTTCTGTCTTCATATCATTCATAATGTTCCTAATATCTCTGTCGTTTTGTTCCAACTTATTCCTCATTTCTTTTGTTTTCGCACCGTACGTGTGGCCGACGTGATCGGCGCCAAGCATATGGCCAATCCACACGTCCCAATCTGCAACATTGCAATCAAAACTAGCGCTATCGTTGCTAGTACTACTACTACTATTATTATCACTATTACTACCATTCCTATTCTTTAGAGCCAACGCGTGCGCTTTCTTCCAAGAGTTGCGAACTCCCGTATCGACCGTTTCGGTATCTCTTACATTCATCGAAGGAAACGCTTCAAAATCAGTAAAATAGGAAGAAGAAAAAGAAGAAGAAGAAGAAATATTATTGCCATCGTCGTTGATTGATGGTGGGAATAAATCTGCCCACGTATCGTCGCCCGAAAACAGTATCCTTTTCTTCCCGTTCCGATGAAGTTGATGTATCAAATTGTCTTCCTCGAGCGTTTTTGAACTGAACGAATTCGAAACGTCAACGAACGTTGGAAGAGAACCGGTCAAGAGTCCTTTCAGCCGCTGCGACGTCGTCGTCGGTGCGTCCGCGATGAATTTAAACAGCAACGAATCGGACGTATCGCTATCGCTGTCTATATCGTCGCTCTTTTCCTTTCTCCATTTCCTCTTTCGCGCAGTTGCTCCTGCTCCTGCTCCTGCGGTGTTGTAATAGTAGTCTCGCAGCTCCGTCAAGCCATGGTTTTTGTTGCTCTCATCATCACTTTCTTCGCGTTTCAGAGCAGAATGTGACGCAGAGTTGGCGACCCAATCGTATCGCGCTGCGTCGATGATGAGCACGATGAGCTTATCGATTACTAGAGAAGTAGTAGTAGTAGTAGTGAAAGAAGAAGAAGAAGAAGAAGAAGAAGAAGAAGAAGCGTCCGTCGCGAAGCTTTCACCGGCGTGGCTCGACGACGACGACGATGATTTTTGCGCGAGTTCAACGCGCACGAATAAAAATCCTCTGGCGAATAATCCAACGCAGCACAGCTTCAAACATCCGAGACTCCCCAAAACGAGGAGGACGACGATGAAGTTCGTCCTCTCCCCGCCGCCGCCGCCGCCGCCGCCGCCGCGCGAGGACGAGGTGCTGCTGCGAGCTTTCATCTCTTCTTTTCTCTCCTCCTCTTTTCTATGCTAATGTTGTGTTCGAATAATGTTGTTTTTTTTTTCGGTTAAAACCCTAAACCCTAAACGGTTCAACACAAACATTAGAAAAGAAGGACGTTGAGAATCAAATTGAGATCAAAACTAGTTTTACTTGACCTTGATGAAACTTGAAACTTTATTTGCCGTCCCTCATAAAACGTACACAGTACGAGTAGGAGATAAAAATTCTTCCATCTCTCTCTACCATCTTTTCTTTTCTCCTCGAGCAACGCTTCCTCTCTTGTTACACGCGCGCGCACGTACTTACTACACGCGAACGCGCGGGGAACCACGGCAGACGCGTTGAGCATCTCGCGCGAAAGAGAAAAAAAAAGGGCAGTTTGAAGAGAGAGAGAGAGAGAGAGAATTCTCCTTTCACGAAAAGACGCAGAAGAGAAGGAACTTGAAAACAAAAGTGAAACGAGGGCGCCCTTTGGAAATCGCGTCATGAGCAGCGGAAACTCCACCGCGCTTTTGAAGATTTCCGGTTCGCCGGAACCCGGAGAAGCGCTGAGAGCTATTCTGATCGGATCGATTCCAACCTTTCAGCAGAGAAAGAGAGCTTCTTCCAACGTTAAAAAGAAAAAGAAGGAAAAGACAAAATCGTCATCCTCTCCAAACGACGATAAAGAAAGGGTCGACGACGCACAAAAAAATCATCCTCAACGTTCTACTTTTAGTACTATTGAAGAAGAAGAAGAAGAAGAAGAAGAAGAAGAAGACAAAGAAGAAGAAGAAGAAGCGCTCGTGTTAGAGTTCCAATGGTTTCGAACGACGAAAGGAGACGAGAGCGAGGAAAACCTCGCGATCGTCGGCGCTACTGCTCCGATTTATCTTGTGAGGAAGGTTGATGTGGGTTGCCACATTAAAGCCGTCGCGACTTTGCGCTCGCAGTCGAGAGAAGGGATTGTTTTAGCCACGTTCACGGGAGAACTGGAAGCCGAAATAAAAGACGGCGATCTTCACCGAGGGAAAAAGAAAGTGAAAAAAGGAGGGAAAGCGTTTCTGGCTTCAATATCTTCGCCGTCGGAAAAGAAGGCCCTCGAGGACTCGTCTTCCTCCTCGAGGACGACGACGACGACTCGGACGGCAACCGCGACGCCGCCGACAACGAATGACTTTTCGAGCGGAAAATCGAGCGCAGTCGATGCTTCAATGGATCGAACGATGAGTAACAGCGCTGATGCCACGACAAAGACAACTTCGAAGACGATTAAAGCTTCTTCAGATGAAACTCTTTTGAAGAAAAAACGCGACTACGACGACTATATCGACGAATTATTATATGATTCTAACGATTCTTCGCAAGAAGATGACTACGGCGACTCTAGCACATACGTTGACGTTCTGCAAAAACTCAAGGCTTACGCGCGATTGCGCATCCGACACATGGGTCATTTTTCCAAGCTCTTGAGTTTTGCCGCGTTTGTAACTTTGTATTGCGCCATGCTGTATTTACAAACTGAGCCTGTTCTAAGTTACGAGGTTACATCTTCAGTATCTGGTCTCTTAAAGCCAAGGATCAAGCAAACGCAAGACATATACTACATGTACGATTGGTTATCCGAGAGCGTCGTTGACTCGATTTGGACTGATATACCGTGCGGCGACGGCATTTGCCAAGCGCCTTACGAGTTTCCCGCTTTTGGAAGATTTGGTTGTAAAGCGGATTGCGGCGTGGCGATAAATTTAATATCGCTCGTTATTCACATTCAAACTAAGTTTGGAAACTCTCCGGCACTGAGTGCTTTGGAACTCATGTCGCAAGTGACTTGGAATTTATGCTTGCAAGACCCGGGCCGAGTCGCGAACGATTTGCCTGATTTGTGTTGGTACGAAAAAGATCAAAAATTTACCGAAGTGAATACGAATACGCTCATTCGATTGAACGTCATCAGTGGTAACTGGCACTTTCGTCTGCGAGGCGATCATCTAGGTTTAGTCGCGGGTAAGATTTATCGGCTCGAAGAGAACGGTGACTTGGTCTTGACACCGACGGTTCCTTTGTGGCTGACTTGCACGAAGAACTCCTTGTTCAAAAACGTCAAAGCGAGGATCTCAAAGACAACTTCTTCGAATTCCGAAGGAAGGTTGTCATCGAGAATTTCTAAATCTGATTTCATGAGCGCGGACGAAAGCGTTCGCGCGGCGCCGCGAAGGCAGTTAGAAACTCGCTCATCCTCTCTCGACTCGACTTTCGACGAGAGAAGCGGAGCACAAAATGCGACGCGACCGCGATCTTCTTCTCACGACGAAAACGAAAACGACGAATTGTTTATTCAACAAGGAACCACAAAGATAGAGAAGAAGAAGAAGATTATGATGATGACGGATGGAGAAACACGAGATTTTATAGCGGAGAACATAGCGAGGAAGCGCGAAGGAAAGCGAATGATGGTCGAGAAGAAAAACGAAGAAAATTTCGCTTCTTCGCTTTCAAAATCTAGCTGGGAAGTCACGAACTCCAATTTTCATGACGCGATATCTGAATGCTTGTCAATGAACGAAGCTTCGCATCGAGAAGATGGCTTGTGCGAGAAAGGGATATTCGGTGCGATGCCGGATTGGGACACGCGTCTCGTGACGAATATGGTCTCGGCGTTTCGGGATCGCTCCGACTTCAACGCGGATATTTCTCGCTGGGATGTTTCGCAAGTCACGGACATGGAAAGCATGTTTGCCTCGTCTTCAAATTTTAATCGAGACATTTCGAGATGGGACACCTCAAAAGTAAAGGATATGCGATGGATGTTTTACAATGCGACGAATTTCGATCAAAATATTTACAACTGGAGCGGATATGCGGCAACTTCTCCGCAATCGAAAATGTTCGCCGGCGCTGACGCTTTCAACGAAAAATTTGCATGCATCGTCAAAAATCAAGTGAGCTCGTGTAAAATCAGCTCTAAAACACGCGATGCAAACTTATTGGAGAAGAAAATGAATTCATCCGAGCGTCCATCAGCGTCTACTAATAAGCAGCAAGGTAGAGAGCTCCTTCATTACCGCGGTGTATATAATGGTGACATTCATTTGAACACGGGCGAATTCGACTGTCCGTTTGAGACGTGCGTTCCGAGCGACATTGACTTTTGTCCGTGCTTCAACATAGAGTGTTGGGATAAAGTGCCGCCATCTCCACCTCCTTCGCCACCACCACTTCCTCCGCCGCCGTCCTCGCCGAGTCCGCCGCCTTCTCCTCCTCCTTCTCCTCCTCCTTCGCCGCCGCCACCGAGACCACCGCCTTCACCTCCACCATCTCCTCCGCCATCTCCGCCTCCCTCACCTCCACCATCTCCTCCACCAAGTCCTCCTCCCTCCCCTCCCCCTTCGCCACCGCCATCCCCTCCTCCCTCGCCTCCTCCTTCACCTCCACCAAGTCCTCCGCCCTCCCCTCCTCCTTCGCCTCCTCCTTCGCCTCCTCCGAGTCCACCACCTTCACCACCACCTTCACCACCACCCTCACCACCACCGTCCCCTCCCCCATCTCCTCCCCCATCTCCTCCACCAAGTCCTCCTCCCTCCCCTCCCCCTTCGCCACCGCCATCCCCTCCTCCCTCGCCTCCACCAAGTCCTCCACCTTCTCCTCCGCCTTCACCACCACCATCGCCTCCTCCATCGCCTCCTCCGAGTCCACCACCTTCACCACCACCTTCACCACCACCCTCACCACCACCGTCCCCCCCCCCCCCCCCCCCCCCCCCCCCCCCCCCCCCCCCCCCCCCCCCCCCCCCCCCCCCCCCCCCCCCCCCCCC
>ENA-OWPI01001440-OWPI01001440.1-marine-metagenome-genome-assembly--contig:-NODE-1440-length-26334-cov-11.051415_pt1 | contig 26334 bp, 15 predicted proteins | sample MGYA00238138_ERZ651775 | MGnify/ENA primary metagenome ERZ651775 (study PRJEB26906, sample SAMN06265043) | marine metagenome | isolation source: Helgoland LTER site | place: Germany:Helgoland, sampling...
CATAATAAAACATGCGCGTCATATTTTTCACGTTGGATACGTCCCAACGATCCAAAAAGCCATTGAAGCTGGAACGCGATTCAAACGTATTATTCATCTGCGTCACTTGGCTGACGTCCCAGTACGGCATGGTCCCGTATCCACTCTCAAATCCAAAGTCAGTACACATGCCATACCTGTAGTCTTCGTTCAAACACGATTGGACCGCAGAAGCTAGTGTAGAATCAGTCAAAGGAACCGGAGTCACAGAAGGAGGGGGAGCAGGAGGGTAAGGAGGGGGAGGAGAAGGAGAAAGAGGAGAAGGAGGAGGGGAAGAAGAAGGAGGAGGAGGAGAAGGAGAAACCCAAGTTGAATTCTGCGTCGTACAATTAGAGGGCATAACGGAACCATAATTCCAGTTCCTGTGGACTTCGGCGCATAAGTATTTATCAATGAAAGCTGTTGCACCGTAGAACATGTCGTATTGGCTACTCTCAGCCGCAGGACCGCGCCAACCAGATACGTCATGGTTAAAGGCGGACGCGTAATAGAACATTTGTCCCATTCCGAGAGAATACACAGACGATACGTCCCATTTCGAGATATCTGAGTTGAAACGATACGCATTATAGAACATACCATACATGTTTGTCACGGACGACACGTCCCATTTAGAAAGATCCGAATTGAACTCATATGCGTATTGGAACATATAGGCCATATCCGTCACTTTTGAAACGTCCCAAGAAGATACCTCCACGTTCCTGTAGTACAGGTTCGAGAACATGTAACTCATACTCGTCACGGAAGAAACGTCCCAAGAAGAGAGATCAATAAAATCATAGTTGTATGAATAAGAGTTGGAGAACCCATACGCCATGTTCGTCACTAAGCTTGTATTCCAAGACGACATCACTCCGTATGGACTCGAGACGCACATGCCGTCGCTACTTGAACTCAAACAATTCGATATCGAGTTTTGAAAGTTATTGTTCGTCAAAGGAATCAAAGAACACGTGTTCGCCGGACCGTCGTAAAACGTTAAGCACGCATATTTAGATGTGAACGCATACGCACTGTCAAACATACCACTTTGTGGATTGCTCGCCGCAACCCCTCTCCATCTCGAAACATCGCTGTTAAATTTGCTTGCACCAGAAAACATGTATTTCATATCAACAACACTCAAAACATCCCAAGTGGATAAAGACGTGTTGAACGTACTCGCATAATTAAACATATAGGACATGTCAACAACACTCGAAATGTCCCACGTCGATAGATCACCGTTGAAATTATACGCATAATTAAACATATAGGACATATCAACAACACTCGAAACGTCCCACGTCGATAGATCCGTATTGAAACTGTTTGCATAATTAAACATATCAGACATATCAACAACACTCGAAACGTCCCACGTCGATAGATCCATGTTGAAATTCATTGCATAATAAAACATGCGCGTCATATTTTTCACGTTGGATACGTCCCAACGATCCAAAAAGCCATTGAAGCTGGAACGCCATTCAAACGTATTATTCATCTGCGTCACTTGACTGACGTCCCAATAAGTCATGATGCCGTATCCGCTCGTGAGTGCGAAATTTGTACACATGCCATACCTGTAGTCTTCGTTTAAACATGATTCAATCGCAGACTGGAACGTTGCGTCACTCAAGGGAATCACTGAAGGTGTGTTGCAATCGCTTCCTTTCCAGACCCTATTGCATTCGCACTGATAAAACGCATTCGTGGTAAAATTGAAGCGGACGGAGAGTGCGTTTGTTTCGTTACACCCTGCTGCTGGTTCCATCAAGAGGACCAGTGGTTTGAGAGTTGTTTTAAGAGTAGTCGTGCTGTTGACTATACTTCTTAGCTCGTTCACCAAATATGCGCCTCCGTTTCCGATTTTTTTCAACCAGAGATCGCCGTGAATCTTTACATTTCGAGAGTTTATCAGCGTGTGATTTCCAGCTACAGTTATGTTGCCTTCTGCGGACTGTTTTATCGGAAACTCTTTATATGCGCTCACAGAATACACGAGTATTTTAAAAACAAACAGCGCAAGCATCGATGCCCATTTACTGTGTTGTCTTTTGCACGAGCTCGATCTTAAGACTCCCATTGTTTCAACGCAGAGATTCTCGTTGAGAAATCAAACTTCGTAATGTGCCACCCTGTACTGTATTGGGAAGGGCTTTCTGTATTCAAATAAAATCAGAACGAGTGTTTTTGATGTGAGTCCAGGAAATTCGTGTGCGCTTCTCGCTCGCTCGCGTGGATTCAGTTTCAAAACGAACGGGACGACGCACGCACCGCGTTCTGCACGGACACGACGCGCGAAGAAAGCGCGCAAAACGAGAGATCGCGCGCGAGAGATCGCGCGTTTTCATTATTCGTCTGTGCCACGATCGTAAAAAAAAACTTCAACGAAGAGCCATTCGACTCGAATCGCTTCGACAATTCAACACTCGCAGGGAAGAAAAAGAAATGCGCGTTCGCGGTTTGAAAAATGCAGAAAGACGCAAAACGCACAACGATGCCGCCGACGACGACGAGAAAGAGGAGGAGGAGAAGAAGGGCGAGAAAGAATCGCGAAAAGCGAGACGTGAAAAGATCCCACCTTGAGAAGCGTTCCGGTATGAACTCAGGAGGTGAAGCTTTTAAATGAGGTCATTTTTTTTTGTACGACGAGATATTTAATTTTCATTGTTACTTGTGAAATGTTATTTGTGAAATAGTAGTACAACAACAGAAACAGAAACACGAAGGCCGCCGCCGCCTCGTCACCAAAACGGGCTTTTACGAGTCGCTATCGCTATCGTCTTCATCTTCCGCGGCATCGCAACCTAGCCGTTCCAACTTCTCGTTCCAAACGCCTCCATAAGAACACTCCCACTTTTCTTCCAACTCGTCCGGGAAGACGAGCTCGGGAAGTTTTCTCCATTTCGAGCACTTGGAACATTGCATCCATTCGCGCGTGGCGTCGGCGGGGATGCCGACGCGTTTACCCAACGCCAAATCTGGATTGATGTCGACGTTGCCGAGTTGAAGGATTTTGCACGCTTGCTCTTGTCCACTCAAAACGGCGCCGTGGACGCACTGCGCGCCGGATATCGAGCACCCTTCGCCGGCAAAGAATAACGTTTTAGCTTCAAATTCGGGTTCGGACAACGCGCGGACGTCGCTGTACGTCGCGCCAACTTTCATGTACGAGTACGCGCCGAATGAGTTTTCGTCTTGAAGCCATCGCGTGACGAGATAATCGACTGGTTTTGGCATCATCTCTGGTTTCACTCGAAACATAGTTTGCATGACTTTACACACGGTTTTTACAATCTCTTCGTCGGTTTGATTTTCGTACTCGTGCGCGTACGGCGGCGCGCAATGCGCGACAATCGTGCCCTTCTTCCCAAACGGTTCGTAATTTAGAAACCTATATCGGTAGTCGTTGCACTGTATGTATTTAAAATTTGGCCAAAACTTCTGCGCGAATCGCAATATAACTTTATTTTCGGTGCCCATGCCGACGGCGTGGATGGCTCTTTGTTTCTTAGCGGAAAGAGACGGATGGAAATCAATGACGTCGCGTTGTAACACGCCGAGAGGAACGGTACAGACGACGAAATCGCTTAGAAACTGTTCACCGGATTCAGTTTCGACGACGCATTTTTTCTTTCGATAGAGTAAACTTTTGTCGTCGTCCTCGGTCTTCGTCGTCGTACCCACATCTTTTGCATTCTCGTTTGAAAACGAGGATGGCACCACATCCGAATATATTTTCATTCCAACGTCTTCTTCTTCTGCTTCTTTCTCTTTCTTCGCACTCGCATCGGTATCAGTGAGGACACAATCGTCGCTGGTGGACAAATGCCGCGTATTCTCTTCCATATTTGCAACTTCGTGAATCTTTCGAACTTTCTTTTCGAAACGAACGTCTAAACCTTCCGCCGCTCGATTAATCAACAACTCGCGATACCCGCCGACGACTAACCCGTCGCCGAGCGATCCTTTAAACTCCAAGTCCTCTCCGCCGTTGTCTTTGTTTTTCACGTTCCTCGTCGCTACTTTCGGTTCCTTTACATTCTTCTGCGTTTTCTTCTTCTTCTTCTTCACATTCTTCTTCTCGGGCGCGTCTCGAGCTTTCTCTTCTATTACTACTTTTTCTTCTTCTTCTTTGTCGTCGTCGTTTTCTCTTTCGTTTCCTTCTTCTCGAGGAGGCGTACTCGTCGTCGTGTAAATCCAACCGTTTTTAGCCTCGACGTTGGTGACGATTTTATTCTTATCCGCCTCTAACGTTTCTTCGGCTTGGACTCTCTCGCGATAAAATGTGCGCACGATGTTCGTGGACACTTGCGACGTTGGCGCGACGTATCCCCAGTTGATCGTCTTGACGCTCTCGATGATGTCCTCTCGCGGCATTTGATATTTCATATCTTTATCGGAAAAATACAACTCGTACGCTCGTTTGAAAGCGTCTTCGATCGGTTCGTCGGTGTTTTTGATTTCATTCGCGCGGCGTTCGTTAGAAAGGATGAGCGTGTCAGTCGCGGTTGGCGGTGGCGGTGGCGGCGCGGAAGATTTCTCCTCGAGCAGATGCTGCCGTTTGGTTTCGTACAAACTTTCGCCGTACGCGAATCTCAAATCTTCCGAATGCGAAGAGTACGGGTCGGTCGCCTTGGTTTTATCTTCTTCTTCTTCTTCTTCTTTGGCGGACGATGGAGCGACGAAAAGAAGCGTCTCCGTGCTCATGTTTTTTGCAGCCCGCTCGCCGTTTACGCCGTATAAACCGTTACTTCGTCTTTGTTTCTTCTCTCGTTCCCATTCGTCCGCGGCTTGAACAGACTTGATCGCGTCTTCGCGCGCTTCTGAGAACATACACTCCTCGACTTTTCGAACGATACGAAACGCGTTTTTCACATCGCGTTCTTTAATGCGTCCACCTTTTGTGATGTCGTACCACGGCGCGTATTCGCCCCAACCGGCGCTGTATCCGCCGCTCGATTGATCGAGCTTGATCTTATTCTCTTGCGCGATGACGTACAGCACGTTGAACGTGTGACACCCGTGAACGTACGCCGCGCCAAGATCGACCGTGATTGCCGGTAAATCGTGTTCAGGAAGCGCTTTCATGTCGTAGGACCAGCATCTCCCTCCCGCGCGATCGCGCGATTCTAAAACGACAACTTTTAATCCGTGGTTTTGAAGCAGTTTCGCCGCGCTCAAACCAGCTGGACCGGCGCCGATGACGGTCACCGTCGGCGGTTCTCTTCCTTCCCACGGCGGCAGATGAGGTGGCAAAGACGGCGAGTTTTGGGCTTTTGTCTCTTTATCTTTATCTTCTCTCTCGTCGTCCATCTCTGTCGTTTGTATGCCGACTGATGTCTTCTTTTTCGTTATCGTCGTCGTCGTCGTCTTCGATGCGATGAGCGCAGACTTTGGCGACATCTTGCCGTTTCTGTATGCTTTTAAATTCCTCTTGATGAATAAAAGTACCGACTTATACGATCTCAGCTTTGATTGCGATTCGCCTTTGCGATATTCGCCCGTTCGATTACAGTTTGGAAAGTTCATGTGCTCGCCGTTCGCGTCCAAGCGCAGAAAATCGATATCGTTCCTGGTTTCCGCTCCGACTCGAACGCCCCAAATATCCGCGAACACGTGCGTCAACTCTCGCTGAATGCTTCCTTTCTTCACCGGGTCTGGAGGATCCTCTTCGGTGGAAACCGTCGCGTGATTTGTTCGAATGCTACACCGCGTCGATGATTTTGCGACGTCCTTCTCTTCTTTGCTATGTTTCTCGTTTGATTTTGCCGTCGTCGACTTTGTCGTTCGCTTCTCGGTTTTCGCCGCCGCCGGTTCCTTCTCTTTCATCATCATCTTCTTCTTCTTCCCTTTTCTCTCCATCTCTTCTAAATCTTTCGGATCCGCGAAAGCGACTCCTCGTTCGTGCTCACCGTCGCTTTTTTTCGCAATCCTTCGCTTGACTATCTGTCCGACCATTCTGCCTTTCTCGTACGCCTCTTTATTCCTCTCGATGAATCGATATACCGCGTTGTTCGATCGCAACGACGCCGCCGACGTCCCGTGTTCGTACTCCCCCGTCCTCGAGCACGACGGAAACGGCACCGTCTCCCCCTTTTCGTCTAACCTTCGAAATTCCAACGCTCTTCGCTTCTCGTTCGTCGTCGTCGCGTGCCAAACTTTCGTTCGGACCCAGATATCCGCACAAAGCCACTCGTACCCGACGTCGTTTTCTTTCAGGTGAACCAGTTCCGGTCCCGCGTCGCTCAAGAAAACGCGTCGGTGGTTCGTCTCGATCAGAACGTCTTCTTCTTCTTCTTCTTCTTCTTCTTCTTCCTCGTTTTCTATTTCTTCTAATTTCCGTTTTTTACTCGCATCATCACTCCCATCATCATCGTTCTTCTTCTTCTTCTCTTCTTCTTCTTCCGTTTCCATCCGCGCCGGCTTGGTTTCGGCGACTCCGCCTCGCGTCTTCGTCTCTGTCTCTGGCGATGATGCAATCGCGTCCGGCGCGCCTAACCAATCATCATCGCGAAGAAGAAGAATCGGATTTACACGTGTTCTGTGCTCTTCTTCTTTAACTTCATTAACTTCTTCCTTGTTCTTCTTCTTTGGAGGAGTACTCGTCGCTTCTTCGGTTGTATTTTCGAGAAAAATATCTCTTTTTTCTTCTTTTCCTTCTTCTGAAAGGAATTCGTTTCGCGTCGTCGTTTGAATCGTCAACTCTTCCTCTGTCACGCCTAACACCGCACGACTCGCGTGAACTTGTTCACATTCTTCTTCATCTTCTTCTTCTTCTCGCAGAGGAGGAAGAGGACGATCAAAATCTTTCAAAGTCGTCGTCATCTTCGTCGGTCTCTTCGTCTCGTAAAAGGAGCGTGGCGTAATTTTTTACTCGAATTCGTCTCTCTCAAACGAAGCGCGCGCGAAGCGTTCAAGTCGTTGGATGAAGACAAAGAAGAAGAATCGGAGGGAAAGAAACAACGCCTCTCTCTGTTTTATGCTCTTCTCCTCCTTTTTCTTCCTCTTTCTTTTATCTTCTTTTGTCGTTTAATAAACGATGATATGAATGAAGTGTGTGTACTACAGTACTAAATGACGATATAAATATTTTATAACTGTTGTTGTTGTTGTTGTTGCTTGTTGTGTCTGATTTTTGCTCTTAAAAAAGTGTTTCTTGAAGAGAGAAAAAGAGAAAGTTCACCTCTTTTCTCTCTCTCTCTGTCTCTGATGAAAAAAAAAGCACAGACACAGAAGACAACAAAAAAGTTCCTCACACGAACGAAAGAAGACTCGAGTGAGAGAGAGAAAAGAGAGAAAAAAACGGAAAAAAAAAACAAAAGAAAGAACAGCTTTTTAAAAAAATTCTTCAGAGAAAAAACAGAGGAAGAAAAAAGAAGAAAAATCAAATGCCTCTCGCGAACAAGGAAGTGGTCCATCTGAAGACCGGGTGGGAGAAAATACAGGTACGCGTCCTACTTTTTACTACTCTTTTATATAACGTTCGTTCGTTTGTCTCTCTCTCTCTCTCTCTTCTTTTTTCTTTCTTTTGTGTGTCTGTGTGTTTACGAAGAAGATGCAACAACAACAACAACAACAAAATGAGATCGGAAAAAACGGAGATCTCTCTTCTCTCGGAACGGATTTTGAAATGTGTTTGACACGTTTACTCACCTCTCTCTCTCTCTCTCTCTCTCTCTGAACAACAGACCGGCATCCAAAAGCTGAAAAACTTGTTAGACAACCCGTCCTCGAAGAACAACGAGAACAACGGAGAGAACAACGGGAATGTGGCTGAAGAAATCAACGCGCAAGAGTTTATGATTCATTACACGACGTGTTACGACATGTGCACGCAAAAACCGCCGCACGACTACTCGGAAGCGCTGTATAAAAAATACAAGGAAGTGTTCGAGGAGTACATCGACAGCGTGTGCATACCGGCGCTGAAATCGAGGTCCGGGGAGTTTTTACTGAGAGAGTTGGACTTGAGGTGGAAAAATCACGACATCATGGTTCGATGGATGTCGCGCTTCTTCAACTATTTGGATCGGTATTACATCGCCAGACACTCGTACGCGAGTTTAAAAGACGTCGGGATGACGTGCTTTCGGGACAGAGTGTACAAAACGTTAGCCGGGGCGATGAAAGACGCGACGTTGACGTTGATCGATAAGGAGAGAGAAGGCGAACAAATCGACCGCGCGTTGGTGAAATCCATCGTGTCTATTTTCGTCCAAATGGGTTCGGATCCGAATAGCGAGCCGTTGCAAGCGTACGAGTTGGATTTTGAGACGCCGATGTTAAACGTCACCGCGGCGCATTACAAAAGACAAGCCGCAGTTTGGATAGAAGAAGAGTCGTGCCCGAACTATTTGGTTTTAGCGGAAGGGTGTTTGGACATGGAAAAAGATCGAGTGCAGCATTATTTGCACCCGTCGACGGAGCCGAAACTCATGTCGAAAATCGAGCACGAAATTTTAGCCGAACACGAAACGAAGCTTCTGGAGAAGGAAGGCAGCGGCGTTTCGTGGTTGTTAAACAACGACCGAAAAGAGGATTTGGCGAGATTGTTTCGCTTGTTCACGCGCATTCCAAACGGCGTCGATCCGATCGCCAAGGCGTTCAAAGATCACGTCACGGAGCGAGGCTTGGAACTCGTCGAGATGGCGACGCAAAGCATCAACGAGGAAGGCACGGTAAGCGGGAAGCAACAAGCGTTGCCGTCTACGGTCGAACAGTCGTTCGTTCAAGACATCATCAAGTGTCACGACAAGTACATCGCGTTCGTTTCCGAGTGTTTCAACGACGACGTGGTTTTCCAGCGAGCGTTCAAAGACGCGTTTGAACGCTTCTGCAACAAGAGCATCGGCGAAGTGACCATCGCGGAGTTACTCGCGAACTTTTGCCATTCGGTTTTGAAGAAAGGTGGGAAAGAAAAGTTAACGGACGAAGTCATCGAAGATCACTTGGAGAAAATCGTCAAGCTTCTCGCGTACATCTCGGACAAGGACTTGTTCGCCGAAATCGCCAAACAAAAACTCGCCACGCGTTTGTTGCAAGATCAATCGGCGAGCGAAGATTTGGAAAGATCTCTCTTATCGAAACTGAAACAATGCAACGGCGCGCAGTTTACGATGAAGATGGAATCCATGGTGAGCGATATTCAAATGGCGAAAGAAAACAACCCGAAATACGTGGAGTGGTTGAAAGAAAAAAGCGCGAAGAACAACGAGCCGATGCCGAAAACGGACATGAATGTCACCATCTTAGCAGACGGGTCTTGGCCGACGTACACGGTGATGGCGATGACGTTACCGGAAGAGTTGACGGAGTGCGTGAAAAAGTACGAAGAGTTTTACGAGAACACGTACGCATCTAGGAAGTTGACGTGGATTTTCGGCGCCGGTTCGGGCGTCACGTTGAACATCAAGTTCGCGCAAAAGCCAATCGAAATTTCCTGTTCGACGTTGCAAGCGTCCATCTTGTTGCTCTTTCGAGAGTTTGATTCGTTGAAAGTGGAGGAAATTTGCGAGAAAATGGGCGTCGGGATTGATGATTTACGCGAGGAACTCCCGGCAATTATGTTCTCCAAGTTTAAGCTTTTAAAGCACCAGCCGGCGAACCCGGACGAAAAGAAACGCACCATCAACGCTTTGGACGTCATCACTTTTAACGACGACTTCACGGACAAGGCGAGAAAAATTAAAATTCCGAAAATGAGTAAAGTCGATCGTAAAAAAGTGAACGAAATCGTCGACCAAGACAGAGACCAAACGATTTTAGCCGCGGTTGTCCGCGTGATGAAGTCGAGAAAGACGATGAAACACGGAGATATACAGCTGGAAGTGGTCAACTCGTTGAAGAAATTGTTCTTGCCCGAAGTGAAGAAAGTGAAGAAAATGATTGAAAAAGCCATCGATCAAGAGTACATCGAAAGAGATCCGGACGATAAAATGAAGTTCAGGTACTTGGCGTAAATCACTTTCGTGCGTTTGAGATGAAGATTGATTTGGAGAGAAAGAAAGAAGGAAAGAGAAAAGCGCGTGTAAATCAGAATAACAATGAATTTTAGAAACCAGAACGTAAAAGTAGCGGAAAAAGAGAACGCGCGACTTGAACTATCTTGAAGCGAAGAAGAAGAAGAAGAGAAAGAGAAAGAGAAAGAGAAAGAGAAAGAGAAAGAGAAAGAGAGACTACTGCATACATACAATTAGAAGAAAGGAATAAAGATATACGCGAGATATTCTAAAATGATGATATAAAATTTTACACCTTATTCTTCGCCTCCATTTCCTCGGCTAACTTTTTCGCGCGGCGCGCCTCGGCTTTCTTCCTGTTCTTCTTTTGCGCGGCCGTTTCATTCACCACCGGCTCGGCGCCCGGAATGACTCGTTTTTGTTGCGACTGTTGTTGTTTCTTAGCTATGTTATCTACCGCCGCTTTCACTTTTCCCGCTCTCGCTTCCTCGGCGGAAACCGTGGCTAAGGAAAAATTGCCTCCAGAGTTTGATCGGCTTCCCATTCCAGACGTCGACGAACCGCCACTTTTGTTTCGTAAATGCGGCGGGACAAACGCGGCGGGTTTCTCCGGAATGGCATTCACCGAACCGCTCGCGGATCCACCTTCGACGCGTTTACTGTTTTTTGAAATTCCTAAACTCGGGTACGCGCCTTCTTTCCTCGGCCGCCACGCGGCTTCGTACAATTTTTCTCTCTCTACGTGCGCCAATAACTCGCCGTTGTATCGCCAAATTTTAAATCCGTTATCTACGTTCAATCTCGGCGCAACCGTGGACGTTAACAACCTTCTGCCGCACGGCGACCACTCCGCGGTTACCGAACACGCCGCTCGACAGCTTCCCATCAGCTTAAACTTCCCGTCGAACAAGCGATGATAAAATTTGACGTCGCCGGGAAGATTGCCGAACCCGGCGAGCATGATAAATCTCCCAAACGGGTTCCACCGAATGGTGTTGTGCGGTCCCGCGCCTAGCTCGTACGTCGCCACGCACTTCTTCGCGTCAAAAATGGTACATTTTGCCGGCATAAACCCGTAACACACCGCGAAATTCTCGCTCGTCGGCGACCACTGCGCGTCGTGCACGGGTCCTTCCTTGCTCAGGTCCACTTTACAATCCAAACTTCCGTCCGCTTTTAAAAAGTGCAGCGAGGATTCGCCGTAATAGTTTTTGTTCGACGCGTCCACTTCGCAATACCCGCACACTAACAACGCCGACCCGTCCGGCGACCACTTCAAATCCACCTCGGAAATTCTAAAAAACGATTTTCTCGCCACCGCGTTCGGTTCGCTCACGCCCTTCTCCTTCTTCACGTCCGGCACCTCGTAAATCCTCACCGACCCGGGTATTCCTTTACTTTCCGGCACGAACACCCCAACCGTCGGTTTCGTCTCGCTCATGCTCAACCTCGCCAACGCGACCCCTGGAATCCGATACCGCGCGAGACTACTCGTCTCCTCCTCCTCTTTTTCCTCCTCGAACTTCTCCGCGTCGTAAAACTGAATCTCGTTCGTCACGCATCTCGCGCACACTTTATCGTCCTTCGAAAACTGCAAATACGGCCACTCTTGCTTCACGAACGTCTTCTGGAAACACTCGAACACTTTCTTCGGTTCGTCGTTTTCTTTACTCGGTATTTCCCAGACGGATAAGTTCTTCTCCTTGGTCCCTCCGGCGTGGTTCGCGCCTTTGCGATATATCGAGAGAAACTTCCCGGTGTTTGAAAACGAAACGCAACTCGCGCCTTGGACGAATTGTTCGGATATTCTCGTGACTTCCGCGTTCGTTTCGCCGTCGAAAAGTACGACGTTCGTTTTACTCGTTTTATTCGTTTTACTCGTAGTCTGACCACCACTTTCGTCCTCGTCGTTCTCACACATCGCTGATGATGATGAAGTGACGATCGATGCGAACAAAGAACCGTCTCGAGTGTACTCTATGCACTGGTACTCTTCGCTGCTGTTCGTCGTCGAGGAAGAGATTTGATTCGCGCGCGGTTGGACGGACGTTTCCACGACTGGGTTTATATCGTCGCCGCCGGATGACGACGACGAGGTGTTTTTGTGCGCATCCGAAACGATGTTAAAACGTAATCCACCACCAGTAACGGACCCTAATCGCTCGTACATTTCGTGCGGTAAACGATGCACCGCATCCACCGCTTCGTCGTCCGACATTATTAGTAGTATTTTATATATATAGAGTGTGTTGTTTGTGCGCAAAAGGGTGAAGAAATGAAGAGATTTTCTGAGACGTTTTTCATCTTGATTCCTAGTTTACTTAATTGTATTAAAACTCACTTATTCACTCTCTCTCTCTCTCTCTCTGCTATTTGTTGACACCCCCCTCCAGTATATTTATATAGACACATGTATAATACTTTACATATCGCTTTTCTCGATGCATCTCCTCAAATTCTCTCTCTCTCTTATTCTCTCTTTCAACAAGAGTCTCTTTGGCTTTTTGCGCGACGACAAGCGAATATATAGCGTGTAAAAAGTATTATCTGTTGGCCTTGGCGACTCTTTCCAACTCGTCCTTCTTCTTAATCGCGTACGAGTTCGAGCTCCCTTTCGCGGCGTTCACCAATTCATCCGCTAAGCATTCCGCCATCGTCTTGACGTTTCTGAACGCGGCTTCTCTCGCGCCCGTCGTCAACAAGTAAATGGCGTCGTTGACTCTTCTCAACGGGGAGATGTCCACCGCTTGTCTTCGAACGACGCCGGCGGAGCCGACGCGCGTGGCGTCTTCTCTCGGTCCAGCGTTGATGATGGCATCGACAACCACTTGTAATGGATTTTGGTCCGTTAATAAGAAGATGATATCCATCGCGTGTCTGACAATTCTCGCCGCCATTAATTTCTTACCGTTGTTGCGTCCGTGCATCATCAGCGAGTTCACGATGCGTTCCACAATCGGGCACTGGGCTTTTCGAAATCGTTTCGCCGCGTATCGACCGGCAGAGTGCGGGACGAAGGTGGCATATTTTGGTTTCACCGCGATGTAATCTTCTAAAGAGATGTCGTTGATCTGTTGTTTATTTGAAGAAAGAAGTTCGAGAGTTTAAAGAAGACAGCGCGTAAAGTGAGTACACGGGAGGAAACCACTCTGAAAAGAACTCCCAGGGCTACCCCCCGAAAAGACGAGGGTCTTGCGCGATGAATTTTGCGCAAAGACGCGAGGACAAAAGACCTGAACAAAAGCAAACGATTCGACGTTTCGTTTTGATGCAGAGAGAGTATCACCGCGCGATGCGAATCTGAACTGTTCCCGTTTTACTTCGCATCGTTTTCATACTCATCGATATGCGCGCTGATTTTCCTTCGCCTCATCGTGAAAAATTGGGCGCACAAAAAAAGCTCATCCCTCTCTCTCCATCTCGCCTACGTTCGAGAGAGGAAAAAGTATCGGAAATCTCGCACTTTCCCCCTCACGCGAGAACAAAGATGCGCACGAATTTCGCTAAAACGTACCTCGACGTCGTCGAACGACCATTTACCGAAGAGTTTCACTTCTTGCGTGGCGAGTTCAGCCATACTGTTAGTCTTTATTTTATGCGCGTTGTTGTGAATGAAGCTTTTTTTAGGATTTCACCCCAAGGGAGCAAAAAACAACCAAAAATTTTCTGGGACTTCAGACTTCCTTGATTTTTGACGAAACAGAAGCAAAACACAAGTGTTGAACTTTCCTCATTTTTTCTCTTTGGTTTTGGGTCGGTGCTTTGGTAAAGTTTGTGTTGTTGTGACTGTGAGTACTACCATTATACTACCATAAAGGTATTATATGCAGTTTAGGAGAGAGAGTCAGAGAGAGAGAGAGAGTCAGAGAGAGCTGGAGAGAGAGTGTGGAGGAATTTTACGCGAGTAAAGAAGATTTAAAAAATCATCGTCGGACGTAAAGTTCCATCATCATCATCATCTCAATCAGAGACATCAAATCATGGCGGGAAAAGCGAAGCCGAAAAAGCACACGGCGAAAGAGTTGAAGCAAAAGCAAGACGCGGCGTTGACGAACAAAGGCGGAGGGAAAGCTGGGTTAGCAGATCGGAAAGGCGGCGCGGCTGGACACGCGAAGTTTAAATGTCCAATCTGTGGCATGGCTGCGCCTTCGATAAAAAGCGGAGAGTTGCACTGGGACTCGAAACATCCGAAAATGCCGTTTAAACCGGAAGAGTGGTCGGATTTACACGCCATTCACGGAGGGACGACGAAAGGCGTGGCGGTGAAAGGCGCGGAGAAAGAGAAGACGGTGCACGAACTGAAGAAAACCGAGGCTGGGAGGAAACGGCTGGCGGAGATTGAAAAGGAAAAGCTGGAAAAACAATTTCAAGACGTGAAATTGAATAAGTGATTTTGAAGGTGTTTCGGCGTCGCGAAATCATCATTTTCATCATCATCATCATCATCGGAAGAAAGAAGAAGCGTGTAATAGCAACACGTTTTGCCCCATCAATCGTGTGATTGAAGCACAATTTATTATTATTTTTTATGGAATTCTATCAAGGTGTTATTACAAATGGAGAGAGTAAGAAGTCAACGGCTCGCTCGTGACTTCTTTTTCAAATCTAATATATGTACATCTTAAACTTCATCATTGCTCTCTCTCTCTCATTCTCTCTCTCTTTCCTGTTCGGAAGAAAGAAATGTTCGATGTATATAAATATGTATATTTTATGTTGCAAATAATTGTTGTCAACGATCCAACAGCTTCATGCGCAAACTCGGAGAGCAACCGCACAAAGCTCTGCACTCGTCCAAGTCTAAATCACCAGCCAACGTGATCCACTCTTCGCTGTCGTCCAAATACGTCAATCGGTGATAATGCGACGACGACGACGTCTCTTTTTGTATCCCGAAAAGTTTCAAGACGTGTTCCATCAAAGTCACGTGATTCATTTTCGGTTCCAACAAAAATCGGCACGTGTCGTTGTCGTGCGTAACTTTGACGTTGATCGTGAGTTGGTCTCTTCGCGCGTTCACCGAGGCAGATAACGACGGAGGTATCGAGTGAATGTCTTGCTTGATCAACTCGTAGGCGTTTAATGAGGGCATGGAGCCATCCGCTAAACAGATAAAGATGGTAATTTCACCTCCGTTTGGTTTGTTCGGGGCGAAACCTGTCGCTAATAACTCTTGCTTCTGTTGTTGTTGCTGTTGCTGCTGCTGCTGCTGCCGAGCGTTGTTCTGAGCGTTGCTCTCACCGATGACAACTGGGTCGTTCGTGGCACTTTTATTGTTCCCGCTGTTTCCACTCTCCTTCTTGCGATGCTCGGTAAACTTGATGCACTCGTCCAAGTCGTGTTCGCTTTGTAAAATGCACATGTCGTCTTCGTCGTCCATGTATTTCAATTTCGCCGAATCAGGGAAGACGATGAGCTTTCGAATCCGATCGAGAAGCATTTGTACGGACCATTTGTGCAACAAGCGAAACCGAATGGTATCTGCACCAACTCGAAACTTCACAACGAGTTGCGGCACTTCCTCAACTTTCTCGCCTTCGTTGAGTAAAATCGCCATCATGTCCGCGTCCGCCTCTTCCATCGTATCGTTGGCGATGAACAAATCGTCGTCAAAACCCCCGAGAGTGTTGTTCAATATACCCGCCAAAGCCGTCGTGCCGTGCACGGAATGGTCCCCGCCCGGGTTTCCGTGCATAGACCCTCCGTTGTAATGCGAACCGCCGTGTGCGGATTCGGAATACGTCGAACCGTGGACGCTATCGTCGTTGTTGTTGTATTGATGTGGATACAATTGTTGCGAAAAGTTGTGCGCGCCGTGAACGGTTTCGTAAAAATGATCGACGAAAGAAAACGGCACGGCAGCTTTTCCGGCGCCTGCTTTTGTTCCAACGGCAACGTCTTTCTTGTATTTTTTATTCGGTGTTTTCGTTTCTGCTTTTTCCGCCGCCGGTCCGAAATCTCCTTGTTGCATGGCGGGCGCGATGGGCATACTCTGATGCGGTTGTTGGTGTTGTTGCGCTCCGAAAAACTGCGACGCGGTGTGACCGCCGTGTTGCGAACCCGAGGCGACGATTTGACCTTTTGCGTTTTTCAAGCGACCGTGAGAGACGAATCCGCTTCCGGCGTGCCAGGATGCGCCTCGCTCTCGTTCTTCCTCGTCGCCCCAATCGAATTGGCCTTGCGTCGCTATGCCGCGAAAAGCCTGAAATCCACCGTGCGAACGACCTTCTTCTCCGCTACCAAGTAACGCACCCACTCCTCCGGAGCCTTCTTTTCCTCTGATTGGCGCACCTCCCGTACTTCCCATGGTAAATAACCCGTCGCCCAACGGACTACCGTCGCCGGTTTTCGCCAAGTTCGACAACGAGCCTCCTCCACTCATGCGACCGCCTGGACCGTGAACGGATTCACCAGCGACAGCATCGCTGTCACCACCGGACGATTTAAACGAGGACCCCCCGTCGCGAGGAGAACCACCCGAACTGTGTCCGCCGCTACTCCTCGCTTTCCTCAGTTTGTTTTGCGAGCTTTGCTGCTTCGCGGCTTCTTTCATCGCTTTATACTGTTTCGATTTCAACGATCGTCGAGGCCAACGCCCGATGCCGTATTGACGACAAATTCGTTTTAAAGTGGTACTCCCGACTCCTAAATCTGTCGCGGCGTCTTTTAAATGCTTAGAAAATTGCGTTTGGAGTAACTCTAGAGTGATCCCCCACGGCGCCGATGTTTTGTTCTTCTCGTCTGGGCCTTTGTTCACCATAGAAATGTGCTCGACGGCTTGTAACGTCGTCATCGGCGCCGCTCCTTTTCCTTTTCCTGTTTTATCGTCGTTGTTCTTCCCTTCTCTGGTCGTATCTGTGTTGTTGTTCTTTCCTGTTAAATCCGGCAATTCCATCAACATCGACGCCGGTTGTTCGTCGTTTCCTCGCACGCCAGCCGTAGCCGCTAACGGCGAGTCAGGCACCGCGGGCGCGCTCGCACCATCTGGCGCATTCTTCGTGTTATCCACTCTCACGCCCCTTTGTAGATAACTCCACACCTCCTCCACCGTTTGTATTTGCTCCGCGGACGTTTGGAGTTTCGGATTTAACAAAATTTCAAGAATCGCGTCTGTTTTTTTCTTCGTCCCGTCCGGTAAGACGCAATCGATTCGCATCTTACACGCGCACAAACCTCTCAAACCGAGTAAAATAGACGTGTGATGCAACGGCCACTCGATCTGGGATGCTTTTTGAACGTCGTCCACCCAAATTAAGGTCTCTTTCGAGTGCGCCTGTCCAACCGGTCCTTGGCCAATCATCAGCGATATTTGCGACGACATGTCCCGGTAACTCTGACACTCTTTTTCCTTCACGAAATACGGACACCCGGCGGTGACTATGAGCCCGTTCGATTCGATCCAAAATTGCGCGAACGGAACGTTTAACGTCTCGCACATCAACTCCAACGCGTTCGCGTGCCCGGGCGCTAACGTCTCCACCGTCGACTCGATGAACTTTCTCATGTACCTCTCCGGCCCGACGCGGTCGTGTCCGGTGGTAAACAGCCCGAGTTTCATAAACTCGTGCGCGGTTGCGGCGTAGAGCTCCCCTATGGATTCCGTCATGTGACACAACGCCACCTCTAAAATAGTAAACGGCCGTTCGCTCTTCATCGCCTCTTCGCTTAAAAACACCGGCAAACACATCGTCGTGTGTATCCGACACTCGTACGCGCACGCCACTCTCACGTACTCCATCGGTCGATACGACGTCACCGACGGCGTAAACTCCGGTCGACTCAAAACGTAACACCTCCCCGGCAGACCTAACATCCCTTCTCCGTTGGTCACTTCGCAGTTGAAAAAAAACGCCGTCGAGTTTTCGGTAAACTTCTTCGCCAACACCGAGTCGTGCGTCTTCTTCTTCGCCGATATCTTGCACAGTTCGCCGTGCGTCGTCATCACCACGCTTTTCCCGGCAATCCTCGGGACCCACATTTGTACCATGTTGCTCTTCTCCACTCTCGCGGAGATGTTATTGACGAGTTCCACCATCGTTTGGTATAACCCCTCTTGCGTCACTCGAAAGTTTGTTTTCTTGCCGACTTCGTGTAACCTGTACAGTTCGGAAACAACTGCAATGGCTTCGTTTTTTTTCCTTCTCGCTCGCGACATTTCATTCGGTTTCTCGTCTTGTCCTTTTGTTGGAGGAGGACTTGTTAAATCATTTTGTTGTTGTTGTTGTTGTTGTTGTTGTTGCTCTTGATGTTTTTCTAACAGAGTGACCGCGAACTGAGGGTGTTGTTCTGAACCATCCTCAACAGTTGCTTCCTTCTTCTCGTGAGTCGTAAACGTGGTTGAGGTTTTTCCACGAGACGCATTCGTGATGTCCTCGTCTCGATTCATATCGCTGTTCGTCTCCGACTCTCTCGGCGATCTCCCGCTCTTCAGCCTCATTATTATGAAGAAGTAAAGCTTACGTGTGCTGCTGTCCTCAGATCTCTTATTTGTATAAATTAGTACACCGCTCTTCCCGTGCGCATCAAAACATAATCTCTTCCTTTTGAGGCGAGCGAGAAAGAAAGAAGAACGAAAGGGAGGTTATTGAATTTAATTGAGCGAACGAATTCTTTCTTTTGTGTGGTTGTTGTTCAGACAAAAAAAAGCAAAAAAATTTGACTATTTAGGGTGTAAGTGCTTCGTCCTTACTCTTTTCTTGTACTCGAGTAAGACACGAGCACTCGGAAAAAAATATCGCGAGTCTGTGCTTCGTACTCGTAAGTGCGTCCTTCGTACTCTTTTTCTTTCTCGAGGTGTCCCTTCTGGTGCTTCTAGTGAACGGTTTTTTCCACACAGTTTTATTAGTCCGTACTTGTTTTATATTTACGCATTAAGAAGTGCTCTCTTCTCTCGCTTTCCAATAAACGCGTTTTTTATTCACGAGCGGAAAATGACAGAGGGAAGAAGAGAAGGAGGAGGAATAGGAGGATTCTTTCGGTACGACGGCAGATTGAAATCTGAAACCAATCGCGCTTTCGGTCGTGAAGAAGATGGAAACGCGTTTGAGATTTTTTTCTTGACGCTGTTCGTGTTAGAATCAGTCGGCGTTCGATGTCGTCGAGAAATTAAAGACTTTGACGAAGACGACAAAGACTTTGATAAACTACTCTCGTTGCAAAATCGGTGGAGAGATTTTCTGCACGTGTTATTCCCGACGATTTTATGCGTTTTTCATCCAAAGTTGAGCGGTGCGTTGGGAGCGATTTTGTGCCTTCGACGGATTGGTTTTTCTTCTTCTTCTCTAAAGAAAGATAGGAATACGAATACGAATACAAATTCTACGACGGCGTGGTTAAACCTGTACCGCTCGGCGATGCTCTTATCCGCGTGCTCGGCGATATTAGCCATCGATTTCTCGCAAATGCCCAGGAGGTTAGGGAAGACGAAAGACTACGGCGTTTCGTTGATGGACGTCGGCGCGGGGTCGTTCGTGGCGAGCGCGAGTTGCGTGAAGTGGCGGCGAAGCGAGAGAAGCGTTAATAGAAGAGGTAATAGTAGAAGTAGTATTAATAGTAGTAGTAGTAATGGTAGTAGAGGTGAAGAAGGAGCTTCTTCTAGTGGAGAAGTGTTTCTGCGAATGATGAAACGAGCGTCGATTTCATTCATTCTCGGGTTTGCGAGGTACGTTTCCGTGAAAAGAAGCGGCTATCAGCTCGTCGAGGAGGAATACGGACCGATGTGGAATTTTTTCTTCAGTTTGGCGGTGATTGATATCCTATCGACGGCGATTGTTTGTGCGTGTGGTCGTTTTATTACTGGTAAATATCGAATGCGGAATACTTTTATCGTCGCGTCGAGCATCGCGATTCTCGTCGAACTGTTGCTCGGAAGGAACGTGGTATACGACGCGAAAAATACGACGATGAAACTCGAATCGTGGTTGCTTTTACCGACGAAAGAGCGAGGCGCGTTTCCAACGAAATATACGGACGTCGTCTCATTCGTTACGCTAAACCGAGAGGGTGCGTTTTCGTGCGTTGGAATGACGTCGTTACACTTTTTCGGACGGTTTTTTGGCGAATACGTGCACACGAAAAAGAGCGAGGGCGATTTGCGTCGCGCGGTGTGGCTCGCGCTTATGCTTTGGATAGCGTCGTTTACCTCAATCGATGTTCTCAAAATCATCAAACCGTCTCGACGTCTGTGCAATTTTGGGTATATTTTATGGATGAGCACGTACAACGTCTCCGCGATGGTTGTCATGGCGTTCATACACGAACAATACCATACCGTTCCGTCCATCTTGCAAAGAGCCAACGCGTCTCCAATGCTCGTCTTTCTCTTCGCGAATATCACGACTGGTTTGTTCAATTTCATTTTGAAAGACGAAATCATGCGAGTGCACGCGTTCTTAGCGTACGTGTTGATGGGTTGGCACATGGAATTAATACACATGTGCATCAACGTTTTAGCGAGGATGAAGTCAAAACAGGCACAGAAGAAGAAGACGAATTAATAATAATAGAGCGTATCATCTTACTAGTAGCGCTTCTAGAAGAACATGATCTATACATATATCTATACTCTAAACTAAACCAGAAAGCGGATCCGCCGATTCCGAATCCGAATCCAATTTCGACGACGTAAACGACGACTCTTTTTTACTCGCCGCCGCTTTACTTCCGCCGCTTCTTTTCTTTGCGCTCCCGTAGCCTCGTTTCATCATGGACGATTCCGCGTGAGACAAGCCGCCACTGCCACCGAAAGAAGAAGAGGGTCTTTCCGATGAGGCAGCCGCCTTTTTATTCTGCTCTCTCTTCGCTTGCGCGTTTGCAATCCGTCCTAGATTCTGCGGCGCTCTGATTTCTCGTATCGGCGCGCCTTTCATAAACTCCAACCTTTGCATCGTCTCTTTATCCACGTGCACTCTTTGATGTCGAATTTGTTCCGTCGCGTCTAACAGTTGCATCACGTCCGATTCTAACGTAAACGAATGGTGCGGCACGGCGCCGAATTCTCTAGAAGATTGGAAGTGTTGCGTTTCAAAGTAATGCCACGCCGCGCCGGTAAACGCGATGTCATCTCCGACGCCGTACACGTCCAAGGTGTCGCAAAATTGACGCAACAAGTGAAACCCGAGGAAACCGCTCGACGGCGACGCTTTCCCTTTATACGCTTTGCCGCGAACGATTTCCAAGTTTTGTTTCAACGCTCTCAAAACATCGCCGGCGCCGTCGACGGCGGAACGAGAGAGTAAGCGTAAGGTCGGCATGCCTTGTTTGACGCGTTCGGCGATGTCGACGTCTTGTTCGTCGGAAGGCATTTTCGAATTCTCTACGGGTACGATGTCACCGAACTCGTCCATCGCGGTGGTGTCTCCACCAATTGCGTTGTTGTTGTTATTACTACTCGCCCCGTTGTCCTCCTCTTCCGACGACGAGAACGACGCAGAAGAGGCGGCATTTTTCGGAAAATAGTTTGGTTTCAAATTCGCCATCACCTTTGCCGCTCTTAAATACGTCAACCAATCCGTCCTCGTAATCACAAACGTCACGTTCGGCTCCGTCTGTAAATACGGATTCGATTTATACGCTTGCGTCCATTTGGCGTTTAACAAACGATGCGTGGTTTTATGCCCCACGTATTTCTCGAACCGTTTCGACGGCGCTTGATTTAAGCGCATGACGACGTCGTGGTCGTCGATTTGTTCGCCGAGACGGTCGTTGGCTAACAACGCGCGCGAGTTGCCAACCAACGCGCACGACGGTTTCTTCTTCCCGCTCGGGTACGCTTGGCCGTTTTCCGGTAAAAATCGTTTTTCGAATTCACCGAGAGAGACGCCTTTCGGTACTTGAATATCTTTTTCGTCGATGCGCTCTCCCGAGGAGTGACTTTTGTGAAAGTTATCGTACGTCGCGTACATGTTTTTATACTCCTCGCTGTCTTCGTCGTGCACCCACTGAACGTCTTTGAGCAACGCTTTGGCCAATTTGCGAACTTTGGGAATAAACTCTTCGTTGAACTCGCGCTCGTCGACTAAGTACTGCTTGTTGTTTCGTCCGTTGGGACGCCCGCCCCTGGAAGTCGATAACGCCGGGTCTTTCGCACCTTTATCTCCTTCATTCTCTTTACCGTCGTCGTCGTCGTCTACATCCGCCATCCCGCTATCGGCTTTAAGTCTCTCCAACGCTTTACTCGAACTCTCTCGCGCCGAGGCGATTAACTTTCTCTCAATCTCTTCCAACTTTGTTCTCACTCTCGATTCTTCGTCGTGTATTTCTTTCAACCGTTCGATAGCGAACGTCACCATGAGCATCTCCGTGTTCGACGTGATCGTCTGCCCGTCCGCTTCGTATTTCGCGTTGATATCTTCCACCAAGTTCGCCCACGGGACGGTTTTGTATCGAACGCCGTTGCGCAAAAAACGCGAGTATCGTTCGCACAAAACAACGAACGGGTCCGCCCACGGGAATTTGCTCTTCGTGAACTCTTTGGTGTTGACTTCCCACGCTAAGCGATCGATTTCGGTCATCTTTTGCGGATCATCTGTTGTTGCGTGTTGTTGTTCACCTCCCCTTTCGCCTCCTTCGTCGTTTTCGTTTGATTCCTCGTTTCTTCGCTCCTCGCTCTCGCTGTTACTCTCGCTACTACTACTCCCACCGCTACTACTATCACTACTACTCCTCTGACCAACAAACTTCGCGGTTCTTTTCGCCACCGTCGTGTGTTGCTTTATCGACCTCGTAATTTCTCTCCTCATCTTCTGTTCGTTCTTCACGTGTCTCAATCCTTCGTTCAGTTTTACTCGCGCTTCCGAAAGCGTCTGCGGCGCTTGACTTTTCGCGGATAAATGTTTCTTCGACAATTGTTTCGGCATGGAGAGGAACGCGATTTTCCGTGGTGACATTTTTTCTTTGTTGTTGGCATTCTCTTCGTTTTCGTTCGCAGTACTCGTAGTACTCAAAGTAGCAGCATTACTGGCAGCGTTCTCCTCGATGTTCTCTTTTCCTCGTCTTTGTTTGCTTCTTCGCGTATTTTCTTCTTTGTCTGCTTCGTCGTTGTCCTCTTCGTCGTCGTCATCGTCGGTAAACTTCAAACGTTCTTCTATAACGCCCACTCCTTTTCGCTCGTACTCGTGGTTTTCGAGAGACGCGTCGTCGAACGTTCTTTTTTGTCCTCTTTCGTTTGTTTCTTCCTCCTTTTGTCTCGTAAACGCGCGTCCTTTTCCGAATCCTGCGAGCGCTTTCACGTCGTTCGGGGAAATCGAGAACACTTTGAAGCGCTCACGCTTTAACGACGTGAACGATTCAGACGACGAGAAAACGACGAGAATAAATACAGAGGTCAAACAGATGCATATTTTACTCGGAAGAAGTCTCCTCGCTTTCTTCTTTCGATGATTCTGTTGATGATTTAAGCGCGGTAAAAGCGCCATTTTTGTCACGCGTTTTTGTCATCTTTTCAAAAGCGGAGAACAACAACAACAACGACGCAAAGAAGAAGAAGACGATGAAAACGATGTCTTTAACAGTCGCAAAACCATCCTCTCTCGCTTCCGCGAACTCTGCTCCTTCTGCGAATAAAGCGACTCCCGTTGCTCTCGTGAAAGCGCCTCGATTACATCGTAATCAAACATCTGCAATCGTATCTTCTCTGAACGACGGAGCGCAAACAACATCGAGAGGAAGAAGAAGACCGAGAGTGAAAGCCTTCGCTCGAAACCACGCCGTTGTCGTTCGAGCGTCGTCCTCCGATGAATCGTTTGAAAAAGATATCGACCCGGCGAAACTGTTGATGGAACGCCAACAGTTTCTCTTCGTGGATATGAGAACTGAGAAAATGTACGAGAAGGAACACATCGTGAAACCACCGAGGCAAACCGTGAATGTGCCTTACGACGGAACAGATACGATTGAACAGTTCACGGAGAAACTGAAAAATAAATACATAAATCCATCCTCGGCGAAGTTATTACTGGCGTGTGCGGATGGAACGATCGCGTGCCAAGTCGCGGAAAAGATGCAGAAAGAGTTCGGGTACGAGCAAGTCTTCGGCGTTAAAGGAGGATACGACGGGTGGATGGTGAAATGGACGCCGAGCGGAAGGAAACGACCGCCGAAAGGCAAGTTCGTCGCGACGGGGAGAGAGAGTTTGAAAAGCGGATTGGATTTGGACCCGGAGGTGGCGGCGACGTACGAGGAGAACTGGGGGAACCCCGAGGCGTCGTTCGCCGCGAATTCGAATCAGTTGAAGAAAGACGACTAGACGCTGACTTCGCGCCGCGCGTACTGTAAATTTAATTTAAATACTCTTTCTTTTTTTTATGTTGTGTATGATTTCTCTCGCTGTGTTCACAAAAGCTAATAATAATATGTGAATAACTAGTCTTCGGGATGAAACCAAAGCCTCCTCAGTGTGTGTTTTTTTATAAACGCGCCCTCTGCTTTTTTATATGTTATGTCTAATTTTAAAGACCAAGTGCCACTTGGTCCTCACCTCTCCTCCTCTTACTCTCTCTCTCTCTCTCTCTCTCTCTCGCTCTTCTCTCTCATTAATCGCATTTCTAAATTTATATATTTTCCTCTCGCTCTCTCTCCCTTGTTGAATCCCATAAATACACTCTCTCTTTTCACGCTCTCAATCTCTCAAACAATTCAAATACTCTTTCGCTCTCTCTCTTTATCCTCTCTTTTCTTTTCTTTTCTTTTCAATCATCTGTACGTAATATCTAATACACCACATACAGTCGTATCCAAAACAAAATTTTCTTAGAGGATGGCAAAGTTCGGGCGTTGGTATTTGAACGTAGTCTTTTGAGACTTGGAGTCGTGTCTGAGCGTCTTTCGGACAACCGGGAAAGAGACGTCGTCGGCCAAGAACTGTCTCGTGTTCTCTCTTCTCACATCCTCGTTCGCGACTTCTGCGATTTTGATAATTTGCAACGCGTGAGAGCGGACTCTATGTCTCGAGGCCATCTCCGTGTAGAGCGCATCCACCGCCGCGTTCATAGTCGTCTCTCTGTACTCCTTGTACGCGTTGTGAAACCCAACTCGGGACTGGTAACGAATCCAAACCCCGTAGTTCTTCACCGTCGTGTCGTCCTTCTCAAAAATCTCGTTGCACGCGATGATTTGACCGTTCGCTTTCTTCACTTTTCGCAATCGCGAGAGAAAGTACCAAAACTTCGAGCGCGCTCTCGTCGCGTCCAAGGCCCAAAGCTTCATGCGGTACACCTGCGGCGTTGGTTCTTGCTCCGTCGGGACGCGTCGACCTACGATTTGATATTGATGGTACTGTTAATGTATGAAGAAAATGAGGAGAGGATTGTAAAGGTCAGTTATAACAGAAAGAAAAAATACGCGCCGTAATCTCTCAAAAACACAGACTTTTGAGACACCTTCGAGAGGAGAACCACGTTTTAGGACTTTTTCCTCTCTGACGGAAGAAATTTTCAAGTTTCGTCGGCCTAAAACACATATAACCGCGCGCTTTTGTTGCGGCTTTCATCACAAAGCCGAAGAGAGAATCGTTTCAAAGTTCTTCGCGCGAAAGCGCGACACCCACAGGTTTCGCGCCTTCGCGTGAAGGTTTTTTTTCGCGTTTACTAATGTCCTTTCTCTCTCAATTTTTCCCCCTTTTTGTGCTCACAACAGAGAGGAAAGAAAGAGGTCTTCAACGGGAGAGGAATAAAAAGCACATCATCGTCGTCGAAAACGCAACGTTGCGTGCTCTTTGCGACGTTCGCAGACGCGAAATGAGCATCACATTCCTCTCTTTGAGACAGTCTCCTTCCTTTTCCTACGAAAAACGACGCGATATTCATCCTCGTCGTCGTCCTCTTTCGCGGTACTTTTCGAGGCACGACGAAATTTTTTGTTCCCTCCTCTCTTCATTTCGTCGTCAAAAACGCGCTAAAACGAAAAGAAAAAACGAATCGAAAGAGAGAGAGAAAAGAGAGACGCGAACGTCTTCTCTCTTCTCTCTCCGCGTAAACGCGAGATAGATACTATTTACTCACACGAAACGATGCCATATTATAATGTATAAGGTGTGTGTGTGTGTGTTGAGTGTTGAACAACAATGACGTTTAGGAAAGGGGTGAATGAATGAAAGAGACCCCAAAAACACAACAACAAGTCTCTCTTGTTAAAAAAAAACAGAAGAGAAGCTTCAAGAGAAAAAATGCAAAATCACTCGAGTCTTTTTTTTTTCGTTCAAAATTCCTCTTCAGAGAAAAGCACACAACGGAGGAGGAAAACTTCGTAATAAAAGAGAGATCTCTCTTCAAACAACAACAAAAACAACAACACGAAAAGAGAGGACAAAAGAGAGAAGAGAACAAAACGCGAGAAAATCATGGCCTCA
>ENA-OWPI01001442-OWPI01001442.1-marine-metagenome-genome-assembly--contig:-NODE-1442-length-26300-cov-8.171643_pt1 | contig 26300 bp, 18 predicted proteins | sample MGYA00238138_ERZ651775 | MGnify/ENA primary metagenome ERZ651775 (study PRJEB26906, sample SAMN06265043) | marine metagenome | isolation source: Helgoland LTER site | place: Germany:Helgoland, sampling...
AAAGACTTCTTTCATGCATAATCGAGATGTAGCAGGAACCTTAGTCAATACTGTTGGGGTATATATATTATCGTTACGTTGATGCCCTGTTAGTAACATAGCGCCTTGCTTAATTGCATCCTCCACCCAAGATTGGATACGCATGGATTGCTCAGGCGTTATCATCGGTCCAACATCGGTTGACTCATTCATAGGATCACCCACATTGAGTGCTTTTGTTTGTTCGACAAATGCTGGTAAGAATTTATCGAAAATACTGCGTTCAACAAAAATACGTTGGGTACCGATACAATTTTGGCCCGATGCCCAAAAAGATCCCGAAACTGTTGCTTTTACTGCCTTATCAAGATCGCTGTCAGCCATAATAATTACCGGCGCATTGCCTCCCAAATCCATTGTTATTTTTTTTAAGCCAGCAGTCTTTGTAATTGCTTCACCTGTTGTCATTCCTCCTGTAAAGGAGACCATACGAATATCATTAGCAGATACTAGTTCCCTTCCAATATTGGCATCGCCAATCACCACAGAAATAATATGCTTATTTAATCCTGCGCGCACAAACGCATCAACCAGTTTAATAGAAGATAGTGGAGCAAGTTCTGACGGTTTTAAAATAACAGAATTACCAGCAGCAACTGCAGGCCCTAACTTGTGCGCCACCAGATTAAGAGGATCGTTGAATGGAGTAATCGCCAATATAATACCTAGAGGGTCGACGTGGGTGTAGCCTTGTCTTCCTATGGCACCCTCAAAGGAATCAAAAGGAATTATCTCACCACTTATTCTCTTAGCTTCTTCTCCGGACAATTCCAGTGTATTAATGCACCGGGTTACTTCTTTGCGGGCCTGCATAATAGTTTTTCCTGCCTCGTTCACTATTAATAAAGCAAAGTCTTCTAGCTCATCACGAACAATGGCAGCCGTTGCAAATAAAATATTGGCACGCTGATAACGCGCTAATTTACGACTGATTTCAAAGCCATGTTTGGCACTTACTAACGCAGCCTCAACATCTTTTGAAGTTGCCGCAGGAATAGAATCAATAATAATTTGTGAAAAAGGGTTTATTACATCAATCATTTGTTGATGCTGTTTATTTTTCTCAAGTGATTCAGTGTTAAAGGATTTCATACTAAACATTCACACGCTGATGAATTGCAATAATATCTGACAAGATAGCGTATGCGGTCTCAGTTCGTCCTGCACCAGGTCCAGAAATCGTCACATCACCCAGCATTCCTGAGGTAAAAGTGATCGCATTAACCACGCCATTGATACTGCTAAGTGGATGAAATAGGTCAAGCTTCTTTGGTGAAACACTTGCAATAATAGACCCATCGTCTTTCTTGCTAGCCTCACCTATAAGCTTCCAATGCTGACCTTCCGCAACGGCTTCTTTTACCATAGCTTCAGAAAGGCAAGTAATGCCTACACACTTAACATCATCTTGAGTTAAATTAGCACCCCATAAGCGATTCGCCAAAACTATAACCTTTAACATTACATCCTTACCTTCAACATCAGCACTAGGGTCCGCTTCAGCAAATCCTTGTTGCTGTGCAGAGGTAATAGCATCTGTAAAAGTTTGACCTTGCTCAACCAAACCCAAAACATATTTTGCAGTGCCATTCATGATGCCAGTGAATTTATTAATCTCACTGCCCTTCATTAATTTGTCTACAAAGCGAAGGATTGGTGTGCCGCTCATCACAACGCCCTCATATTCAAAACTGACATTATTTATTAGCGCTAAATCCATTAACTCCTTTTCTGCAAAAGCAAGAGGGCCTTTATTTGTAGTTGACACATGCTTGCCATTAGCGAGTGCCCAGCGACAATGCGACGTAGCAGCCTGTCCTGTAACTGAGTCAGTTACCGTGGCCTCAACAATAATATCTGCATTGCTATTTTTAATAATGTCTTCATTGTCTGCCTTTGCATTCCCATTTCGCAATGAAGCAAAAGCTCCTTCAGCTACCGGCAATTCGTTAAGTAAGTCTAAGTCGATACCTTCTGGTGAATACACTGATCCTAAAAATATATCTGAAACTGCAACAATGCGTATATTAAAACCCATTTCACGATAAAAATTTTCTGGATTTATCGAAATAATGTTAGCTAGAGCTCTATTAACACCGCCAAAACCAATAAGTGCAATGTTGTAATTGATTTTATGCATAATGCGAAACCTCTAAAATTGAATTTTCGCTATTATTACAAAGGAGGCTCCAAAAGACTTGCACGAATCAACCAAAGATATGGTCAAAATGACTATATTGATAGGCAATATACCCAAATAAAATGAACTATAAAAAACAAGTTAGAAACTAGTTAAAAGCATGCTTATTGAGAGGATTTTGTTTCAGATAAAACAAAAACTGTATTTGTGTTGTCAACACTTTTTAGATTGCTTATGTCTTTCCATATTTCATGAATACGCTCTTGGGAGGATGCACGTACATTAAGAAAAATATCATATTCACCACTCACAATGAAACAGGATTTTATTTCTGGTACCTTGTCTGCATACTCAATCACTTCGTTATTTCGCATACGATCTTTACGAAAAACCATAATAGACGCAACTACTGATTCATTATCAGTCAAACCATCACCTAAGATTGCTGTGTAGCCTTTAATAAAGCCAGATTTTTCTAGCTTACTTATGCGATTGGTTACCGCGTTACGTGATAAATTCACATGATGAGACAAGTCAGTTATTGATATGCGTGCATTGCCTGTCAATGCTTGGATAATCTTATGATCAAAATTGTCTAGCTGTGTTTTCATCGGAATAATACTATCACAAGACTTTAATTTTTTTTAATGGTAAGAATACCTAGCCTAATATTATTAGAGGTCGCCAGTTCGAACCTGGTTTCCCGCTCCAGTTTCTTACCTTTCACATATATTAAATTAGCAATAATTCTTTTTGTATACTTTCATCAAGCAGCGGTAACAGTTCTGTGCTTTTGAGATTCTCTTCTAACTGCTCTATTTTAGAGGCTCCTAGAATTACGGTTGAAACATTTTCATTTAACAGACACCAGGCAATAGCTAGCTTAGACATACTTACATTTAATTTTTCTGCAATAAGAACTAATGATGCAACTCTTGTCATTCTCTCTTGACCACGATCAGACTCAACCATGCTCTTCTTGAGCCATTCATAACCTGCTAAAGATGCTCTTGATCCTTCGGGAATTCCCTCTAAATATTTTCCTGTCAAAGCGCCAGAAGCCAAGGGTGACCAGATTGTTGTGCCAAGTCCATATTTCTCATAAAGAGGCCCATATTCCTTTTCGAATCTATTCCTATCAAGAAGATTGTATTGAGGCTGCTCCATAGTAGGAGGGGTTAGATTATTTGCATAAGCAAATTCATAAGCTTCTGAAATTTCTTCTGCACTCCATTCAGATGTTCCCCAGTAGAGAATTTTTCCTTGTGTAACCAGATTGTGCATTGCCCATACAGTTTCACCAATAGGAGTTTCGGGATCTGCTCGATGACAAAAATATAGATCCAAATAATCAACCTGCAACCTATCTAATGCTTGATGACAGGCTTCAGTAATATGTTTTCTGCTTAGCCCTATTTGAGTAGGTAAGGGGTTTTCTTTGGCGCCAAAAAATACTTTTGAAGATACACAGTAAGAATCTCTTGGGTTGCTGAGCGCTTTAAGCGCTTTGCCCATCACTACCTCAGATTTTCCTCTCTCATAACCTTCAGCATTATCAAAAAAGTTAATGCCTGCATCCAAGCAAGTTCCGAACATCTTTTCAGCTAAATTTGTATCTACTTGCTTATTAAAGGTCACCCAAGATCCGAAGGATAACTCTGAAACTTTTAATCCTGACCTACCTAAATTTCTATAGTTCATAGTGTTTTCCTAATAATATTCATTTTAATAAGATGCTTAATAGTACTAATCCTTGTCGGTGCGATATCGTTCAAACCAAGCAAGGATATGATCAACCTTGGTGATTAAGCGTGACGGTCTGCCGGCGATGCCGTGAGATGTATCAGGAAGTCGCACCATGGCACTATCTATGCCTCTTAATTGTAAGGCCTGATAGAACTGTTCAGTTTCTGATATGGGTGTTCGTCTATCATCTTCACCGGTCAACAGCATGGTTGGTGTTGTTACATTACCAACCAGAGATAGCGGCGAACGTTTCCAGTAATGCTCGAGGTTTTCCCACGGTGGGCCAGGGAACTGATGATAGATTTGCCCAACCATCGAATCAGCTGTCAGCGTCTTACTAATCCAATTGATCACAGGTTTGGCTGCCACTGCAGCATTAAATCGATTAGTTAACCCTACTGCATAAGCTGTAGCGATGCCTCCGGCACTGCCACCAGCAATAAAGAGGTTTGTGTTGTCTACAAGGCCAAGGTCAATCAGCGCATCCACGCCTGACATGTGATCAGCAAAGTCTTCAGGGCTAGAGTATTTGTACTGTAACAAGAGTGCAAAATCTTCTCCATAAGACAAACTGCCGCGATGATTGTCATAAAAAACAATGTAGCCGGCTGCTGCCATGATTTGAAGCTCGGCAGAGAAATGTGGACCATAGGCTAGATGCGGGCCACCATGAATTTCTAGAATTAAGGGATATGTTTTTGATGGATCAAAATCTGGCGGCGTGATGTACCACCCCTGAATCTCTTGCCCATCAAATGATGATTTATATGTAATTTCGTTGACTTCTCCCAGCCTGCGATGGTTTAAAAGATCTTCATTCAGTGCGGTTAGTATCTTTGTTTGATCAGCATTAAACACTGCAACATTGGCAGGCCGATCTGCTTGCCCATGGGTAAATGCAATAGTATCGCCAGACACGTGAAACCCACCAGAAAGATAGGGTCGACCGATGGTTGTGCCGCCCAGCCCATCAATAATTTCACTCCACTTACCCTTAAGTGTAACTTGACCAATCTTTCTGATTCCACGCTCGTCGAAGGTAAAATACAGTGATTGATTATCCTTCGCCCACATAAAATCATTTGCATCTCCATCAAGGCTCGCGGTCAGAAGTCGAAATTTTTTACCATTAAGATCCATGACAGCAATTCGATCAGGTGTATAGGCAAGCGGACGTCTATCCTGACGGCTGAAGGCAATCATTTGTCCGTTTGGTGAAATGACCGGTGAGCGCTCAGCCCCCGGTTCATCGGTAATTTGCTCAAGTGCTTTTGTGGAAACAGTGACCGCATAGATATCAGCCTCATTACTCACCAGTTCCCAGTCATCAGAGCGATAGGCAGAAAAGAATATACGCTCACTATCCGGAGTCCAGGCTAGCGATCCATAATGATTGAAATTACCCTCAGTAAGCTGACGCGCCGAACCGCCATCAGCTGGAACAACAAACACATGTCGATAGGCCGGCTCAACTATGCCTTGGCCATCATACTGATATCGGGTAGTTGTTACTGCAATGGGCTTTTCTGCCCAGGTAGCACCTTTAGGTTTGGTGCGTTGCTTTGCAATAGGCTGTGTTGAACCTTTAACATTCATTGTAAAGGCAAGCCACTTGCCATCTGGAGACCAGGATAGATTTGAGGGTGATGCCTGTAGCTGAGAAATTGCAGCAGTTACCCCGCTATCCATCCAGTGCATGTGTATCTGCCTGGCACCACTATCGCTCGAAATAAAAGCAAGCCTTTTGTTGTCTGGGGACCATCTAGGCGAGGAAGCATTACTCAGCCCGGTCGAAAGTGGGCGATGGTCCTTTCCATTGCTTGAAACCTTCCAAAGGTTTGATCGCTGGCGATCTTTCATGATGTCGTTTGACTGACGGACATAGACGATGTTTCGCTCATCAGGTGAAACACGTGGATCCGTTGCCCACTCAAGGTCGAATACATCCATCGGATCAAATAGGGCGGGGCCATCATCGGCATTACCAATGGAAGAAACCATTGCCACGAGAAATAAGGCCAAAAGAGGCTGTTGATTTGAAACTATCCTCATCAAAGGAAATCTAATTAAATTTTTCATTCAAATAGCATAGTTGATATATATCACATAGAAAAGTCACAACACTATCTTGCTCTGATATTAAGATGGCTATGAACGAGGCTTGCAGTTTGCTCTGATTCCCGAATCCTGTTTTTAAACTAACTAATATTTAATCAGCAATTTAAAATGAGCTTCATTGAATTTGCGTTATAAACCTAAAAGGTCTAGATTAGGATTATGAAAATATGTAATTTAATCTTATCCTCTTTGTTTCTTTTATCTTGTGGCGGAGGTGGTGGGGGAGGCTCAGCGCCTGAGCCAGCTCCGACGCCAACATTCACTGTCTCAGCTTCTGCTGGTGCTGGTGGATCTATTTCTCCCTCCTCTGTTACTGTAACCCAAGGGCAAACTACTACATTCACTATTACCCCTGAGGTTGCTTATACCTTTTTATCCATAACAGGGTGTAACGGCACATTAAATGAAAACACTTACACTACTGGAACTGTTTCAGCTGCCTGTTCAGTCACTGTTTCGTTTGAAAAGTTACCGCAATTCAAAGAAGACCCTATTATTCTTACTGATCTTGGTCTCTATCCTGCTGTTTGTAATTCAGGTTACTCATCACCGGATCCCAGCTTTCAATTTGTCATACCTGTCAACATTAATAATGATGAGTGGCAAGATTTTATAGTCCATCAATGGTGTGACATTGGTAGAGATATCCAGGGTGAAGTCGCCCAAGGTCCTACGCCTGATGTCTTGAGTGTTCATTTATCTAATGGTGATGGGACTTATCGTGATGGTAATCAAGAAGTATTTGGTGAGCTCGTTCCAAGTCTAGGTGGAGCTAGCAGAAAGTATGATACTGGTGATTTTAATGGCGATGGTAGAGTAGATTTTGCCTTTGCCATGAACTATGAGGATGGTAGGAGTGGGAGTCCTTGGGAGTATTCCAGAGCATCTCCAGCAGTTATTCTGTCAAAGAATGAGACGGAGTATGAGGTGGTAAAGATTGGCACCCCGGATTGGGGGCATGCTGTTGCAATCATAGAGAATGATCAGGGAAATGTTGATGCAGTGTTTGCTGGCTTTACAGGAATCGGATTACAAGCCTTAAGATATTCAGCTGAAGGCTGGGAAGATGTAAAAGATGAATATCCTCCTGAGGACACTAAAAATGTTGGCGGCATTACTACTGCTAGGGGAACTTCAACTTGGGCTGGTGAGTTCCAATATCAAGACAATTATATTATTGCCACTGACTCTTCTGCTGATGGATCTCAAAACGGCCTTGCTCTGTGGTTCAGAGAAAATGATGCTTGGAGCAAAGTTGATCAGCGGCTAGTTCCTGTTGCATTCAGAGCTAATTGGACTTCATGGCAAGGTAATACCGGAACAATCCCCGTTTATTTAATTAATGATGAGTACGTGGTTGGCTATGTTCCTCAAACTATGTGCTTCTTTGAGGATAAGTTTGATGATAGCGGGAACATCACTTTTGCAGCTATGTTTCAATCTACTGTTCCTAGAGATGGGAGTGCAATTGTTGAGGGAGGGTCCTACAAAGAGAATGAACAATATAATATTCAGGGCATCACAATTTTTCAAATCCAAGAGAATAAAATCGTTGAGATAGAAGATCCATTCGATATTTATAACAAGTCGCTATTCGCAAATTTCTTAGATTGCAGGGACCTCAATAACGATGGATATGCTGATTTCTCAAGACATGTTTTCTCTCATACACCTCCTGTTTACCTTGAATCATGGCAAAGAGGCGGCACCCCAGTAATTAATCTCAATAATAAAGCCGGCGGATTAATTGAATATGAAAACAATCAAGACTATGAGATGCCAGGGCATAGTTTGCTTACAAGAGAGCCTCCATTTAATGCGGATAGTGGCCAAGGCTATACCAGAGACATTAATGGGGACGGCATTGAAGATATAGTCGTGTATGAAGAATCTATGTTTGGCAGCCAATTCACTGGCTATGATGCTAGCATCGAGATTTATCTTGGAAATTATCATCTCACATTAAAGGAATAAAGCATTCATGAAATAATTTTGCCCAATGCTAAACCTCCAGCCACATAAAAGAAGGGGGATTAATAGCTTGAGCTGAAGATTTCTTTGCCATGAGAGTAGGTAGCCACAACCCTAAGCTTTAACAAATCTTGAGTTTGCATAGATAGTGGATTATTCGATAGCACAACAAGATCAGCTAATTTGCCAACTTCAATGGTCCCTTTGATGTCTTCCTCAAAATTCTGATATGCGGCATTTATTGTCATGGCTTTTAAAGCATCATAGGTAGATATTTTTTGATTTTCTCCAAGCACTTTGCCAGAGCGCGTAAGCCTGTTGGTTGTGGACCAAAGCAAGCGAATCATATCTGGAGGCACAACAGGCGCATCGTTATGGACAGTAAATTGCATATTTCTTTTTAGGGTTGAGAACGTTGGGCTAATTCGTGAGGCTCTTTTGAGACCAAAAACCGAATCTCTATGCCAGTCGCCCCAATAAAAAGTATGAGTTGAAAAATAAGAGGGGATAATTCCAAGCTGCTTCATCTGATCTAGTTGATCCTCTCTTACTGTTTGCGCATGAATCATAATGGTTCGATGATCAGATGTAGTTTTGGCGTCTTCTATGGAACGAATCAACATATCAGCAGCTGCATCACCATTGGCATGGGCCATAATTGGAATGCCAGCCTCTGAGTAGGTCTTCACAAATTCTGAAGCCGCCTCTTGAGGTATGAGAGGATAGCCTTTGTAATCAGCCTCTTGCCCATGTGGCGGCATGAAATAAGGCTGAGTGAGATAAGCTGTTTTACCTTGAGGGGAGCCGTCAAGGATCAGCTTGATACCCCCAACTTTTAAGCGACCTTGGTATTCACCAAATACAGTTGAGTCAATTAGTGCACCGGCATCTACTTGGCCGATAGGGTAGGTAATCACATCTAAGTTAAGAAGACCTTGAGCATCTGCAGCTCTCATTAACGCTATGGATTCGGGGCTAGAGGCTCCATCTTGAGCAGTAGTGATACCATTGCTTGCATATATTTTCATGGCTTCTTTCACACTGCCTAAGGGGTCTTTGTAAGAAGTCATAGCAAGTTTTTGCAAGGGATAAGCGGCTGTTTCTTCAAAGACGCCATTTGGTTCCTGTGAGCCTTTCATTCTTCGGATCTTGCCCCCCGGGGGGTCTATTGAATTCTGCGTAATATTAGCCAACGATAACCCAAGGGAGTTTGCCGCTCCTAGGTGACTCGAGACATGAATTAAGTAGATGGGGTTAACTGTACTTACTGCATCCAAATCTTGTTTAGTTGGATGACGTTGTTCTTTTAACAACGAATCATCATAACCAAGACCAATTACCCATTCGCCAGGTGCTAATTCTTTTTCTTTAATAAAGCTCTTTAGTTGCTCTTGAAGCTCTTGCATTGTCTTAACGGAACCAACTGGAGGAGAGGCTAAATTAGCAACTTGAGTGGCAAAAGCTAAATAAGATGCGTGGCCATGAGCATCAATAAAACCTGGCAGTATGGATTGCTCTCCGTAATTCACATGCTTACCTTTAATATTTTTTGCTTCCATGTGACTGCCAATCCATACAATTCTTTGGTTGGTAATAGCAATTGCAAGAGGTTGTGATTTTTGCTCACCAGTCATAAGCACGACATGATTTGAACTTAGGATTAGATCTGCTTTATCTAGTGCGTCAGCCGGACCAGCAAGCAATAGAAGTCCAAAAGCTATAGCAAGTGATTTTGTGATATTGATAATCATGAATTATTGGCAATTTTAATGTTGTTACAAGAGCATAGCGAGATACTTCCAATTTTTATAGTTACTTGATTGATAAAATACAAATATGGAAGCTGAATAAGGGCTTTGCTGCAATAGACCTTTTATTCCATGAGTCCATTTGTGTCATACTTTGAAAAAAAGCTCCATATGTTACTGCTTACATCAGGTGATTGAATGCTTTCATAAATTGATCCAGGCCAAATATGGCCAGCCCCTTGAATATACAAATGTATATTCTCAGTACCATTTAAGCAATTGGAGTACTGATAGGTTTCGGTCCAGGATGTTGTGCCAGGGAGGATATCAGGCATTGATAGCGTATAATCATCGCAGCCGTTATTCACCTTCCAATACTCCATAACATCCCTGATTGGTTTCATGTTTAGAGCATCTAATCCCTTGTAGGGAACGGTGGCATCTAGCGAGCCATGTATCTGCATCACTGGGGTAGGTTTTCTTGGATTGCAGTTATCAAATGTGTCATATGTCATCGAGCCAGTGACCGATGCTACTGCAGCAAAGCTTGCTTTTAAATTGCATGCCAGATGAAAACTAAAAAACCCCCCATTCGACATTCCAGTTGAGTAGATTCTCTCTGCGTTGATAGAATATTTATCCATTAATACATTAATAAGATTCTCAACGAATTTGACATCATCATGCACGCTTGCTGACCACCCCTTAATATTCCAGTAGCTTTTCCCAAAAATATCATTAAGAGCCTCTGGATGTACCAGAATAAATCCATTGGCATCAGCCTGAGATCGAAGATCTCCATATACCATTTGCTCGCTGGCATTACTGCCATAACCATGAAAATTAAATACCAAAGGTTGCTTAGATGAGCTGTCATAGCTTGAGGGCACATACAAGATAAAAGTTCTATCAATTTCTTGGTATGCAAGAGCTCCCTCAATGGTTCCTTTTTCTTGCGCCACCAAATTCGATGAGATGGTTGAAGTTATAGGGGTGCTGATGTTATCTGCTGGCAAGGGCAGGTTCACAGTTGAGCTTCCGCCTCCACCTCCGCAGCTCATCAGGATTAGCAAGAAAAATGGTAGATACAAAAAATGCACTTGGTTGCTCATGGCATTAGTATATTTCATGGCTGCACTCCACTCAAAAAATTCATTTTATTTGCTTAATGAGATCATATTTATTTGTTAGACTATTGAACTAATTCTATTCAACCTATTCGAGAGCTACAGTGCCAAATAATTATATTTCAACAGGGTCTTTGTCAGTTTCCAGTCAGCTTGTTCATTTTGTATCAGATGAGATGTTACCAGGACTTGGGATTACACCAGAGAATTTCTGGGAGCAACTAGAACTAATTATTAATAATTTTAGCCCAAGGAATGCAGAGTTACTGGCAAAGAGAGAATCGATTCAGGAGCAAATTGACCAATGGCATCTCTCCCATAAAAATGAGCCTCATAATGCAGTTTTGTATAAGCAATTTTTAAAAGACATCGGCTATTTAATTGAGGAGGGCGGTGATTTTCAAATCTCAACTCAAAATGTTGACCCAGAAATAGCAACTATTGCAGGACCTCAATTGGTTGTCCCAGTTATGAATGCAAGGTTTGCTCTCAATGCGGCAAACGCTAGATGGGGCAGTTTGTACGATGCCTTGTATGGCACAGACATGATTGCAGAGGATGATGGGGCCTCCAGAGCTGGAGCATACAACTCAGTAAGAGGAGACAGGGTTATTGCCTTTGCGAAAGCATTTTTAGATCAGCATTTTCCCTTAAAGAATGCATCTTTTAATCAGGTAACCTCTCTAGTTATTGAGGATGAATCACTGGTTGCTAGAATACAGAATGGCTCAAATACAGCTCTAATAAATCCAGAGCAGTTTCAGGGCTTTTTGGGGGCGGCTCAGGAACCTTCAGGCATCCTTTTGCAAAATAACAACTTGCATGCAGAGATTCAGGTAGATCCAACTCATTCAATAGGAGCTTCTGATCTGGCTGGAATTAAAGATGTATTATTAGAATCTGCTATTACTACCATTCAAGATTGCGAAGATTCTGTTGCTGCAGTTGATGGTGAAGACAAAGTTCAGGTTTATAGAAATTGGCTTGGCTTGATGAAGGGTGATTTAAAAGAAACCTTTATGAAGGCCGGTGCCGAGATGACAAGAAACCTTAATCCAGATAGAACCTATCAAAGAGCTGAGGGCTCTGCTTTTTCGTTACCAGGAAGAAGTTTAATGCTCGTCCGAAACGTTGGGCACTTGATGACCAATCCAGCGATCCTTGATTCAGATGGCCAGGAAGTTCCCGAGGGGATCTTGGATGCAATGTTTACTATCTGCATTGCTATGCACGATTTGAGCGGACAAAGCTCAGTGCAGAATTCAAAGATGGGAAGCATCTACATCGTGAAGCCGAAGATGCATGGGCCAGAGGAAGTACAGTTTACTTGTGATTTATTTTCTGAAGTAGAGCAAGCCCTTGGGCTGCCTCAACTGACTGCTAAAGTTGGGATCATGGATGAGGAAAGAAGGACCACCGTTAATTTAAAAGAGTGTATTCGCGTAGCTCAAGACAGAGTGATCTTTATTAATACTGGATTTTTAGATAGGACAGGTGACGAAATTCATACAAGTATGGAAGCAGGACCCATGATCCCAAAGGCAGAAATGAAACAGCAACCTTGGATACTTGCCTACGAAGACTGGAATGTAGATTCTGGCCTTGAAACTGGATTCAAGGGTCGAGCTCAAATTGGTAAAGGTATGTGGCCCATGCCAGATGAAATGCTTAATATGTACAAGGTTAAAACCATGCATCCTGAAGCTGGGGCAAATTGTGCGTGGGTGCCATCACCTACTGGCGCTACCTTACATGCTATGCATTACCATCAAATTCTTGTATCTGATCAGCAAGAGAGCCTTGTCAATAGAGCTAAAGCTAGCCTTGATGATATCCTTACCATCCCAGTGATGTCTGATCCATCTATACTCAGCGCCGATGATATTCAGCGCGAACTTGATAACAATGCCCAAGGCATACTTGGGTATGTTGTTAGGTGGATAGATCAAGGTGTAGGGTGCTCAAAAGTACCGGATATCAATAATATAGGATTGATGGAAGATAGGGCTACTTGCAGAATTTCTAGTCAACACATTGCCAATTGGTTGCATCATTCTCTGTGCTCTGAGGCACAAGTCATCGAAACAATGCAGCGAATGGCAGTGGTAGTGGATGAGCAAAATTCTGGCGATCCTCAATATCAACCAATGGCACCTTTGTTCAACGGCAAAGCATTTCAGGCCGCATGCAACCTTGCCATTCAAGGGCGAGAGCAACCAAGCGGATATACTGAGCCTATTTTGCATCAGATGAGACTGGAGTTTAAAAGTCAATGAAAGCTTATTGGATCACTCGATGTCATGTCCATAATGCTGATGAGTATGCTGAGTATATAAAATTAGCGGGGCCAGCAATTACTGGTCATGGCGGGAAGTTTTTAGTGCGAGGTGGCGCACAGATCGAGTTGGAGGGCGGCCCTTATGAAAGAACCGTTTTAGTTGAATTTAATTCTATGGATGAGGCAGAGGCTTGCTATCATTCAGTGGAATATGAAAATGCTTTAGCATTTTCAGAGAACTCATCAAATCGTCACGTTGTTTTAGTTGAAGGAGTTGAATTATGATTAAAAAATATACCTTATTACATGCCTTGTTTCTTTCTAGCTTCATTGCTTATGCTGAGCCGCTTGATCCGGTGGAGCTGCTCTCCAACTATATTGGAGTGGATACTGTTAATCCTCCTGGGAATGAATCTAGAGCCGTAGACTTCTACGCTAAGATTTTTGAGGCAGAGGGCATTGAATTTTCTAGCGCAGAGAGTGCTCCGGGCAGAGGAAATATTTGGGCCCGCATCAAAGGCGGTAATCTCCCAGCCTTAATCTTGCTTCAGCACACAGATGTTGTGCCTGCATCCAAAGAATACTGGGACACAGACCCTCTAGTGGCTGAGATTAAAGATGGTTACCTTTACGGAAGAGGAGTGATTGATATGAAGGGCGCTGGTATCTCTCAACTAGTATCCTTTATAAGATTGCATAGAAGCGGTCAGAGCCTCAATAGAGATGTTGTTTTTGTTGCAACTGCTGACGAGGAAGCCGGCGGTATGTTTGGAGCTGGCTGGCTCATTAACAATCATCCTGAAATTTTTGAAGGCGCAGGCTTTGTCATCAACGAAGGTGGCAGCGGTCAAATTATTGATGGTGAAAAAGTCTTTGCCATAGAAATAACTCAAAAGGTTCCTGTCTGGCTGCGCTTCACTGCCGTGGATACTCCTGGTCATGGTTCATCACCAAGAACCACTAGCTCTGTCTCTAGGATAGTCCATGCACTTAATCTTGTAAGAGAAAATCCTTTTCCACCAAGGATCATTCCTTCGGTAGATGCTTATTTTAAGAGTCTGTCATTGAAAATGGATGGCAAAGAAGCTAAAACTTTCGCAAACATGAAAAGATTTATTGGCAGCAAGAAGTTTCAAGCAGAGCTGCAAGAATCCTCTCCGTCTTATCATGCGCTTACAAGAGATACTTGTTCGCTTACTATGTTAGAGGGCTCTCAAAAAATTAATGTTGTCCCGCCAGTTGCAGCCGCAGAGATTGATTGCAGGATGCTACCAGACCGAACGTCTGAGGAATTTATTCAGGACATTAAAAATTTAGTCGAACCAGCAGGTGTTAGCGTGAATGTAATTTTGGCATTTAGCCCAGCAGTATCGTCTGTTGATTCAGAGCTCTTTCAACATATTGCCAAGGTCACCCAAAAAATTCATCCGGGCTCGCGCATTGTCCCAGCCGTTAGTACTGGCTTTACCGACAGTCACTTTACTAGAGATCTAGGCATAGACAGTTATGGATTCAATCCAGTGCTATTTGACTCAAAGGATTGGAGAGGGGTGCATGGTAATAATGAAAGAGTTAATGTTACTAGCTTTCTTCAGGGCACCGAAGACCTTTATCAGATAGTCAGCCAGTTTGTTATAGATTAAATTTCCTGGCACTCGCGACGCCACAAAAAATAAAAATGTTAAAAACTTAAACTTTTTTACAAAAAGGTATTGACACTTTTAATCAGAGGCGTATATTAAATAGACCAACTCGGACCGACTTACAAACAACTGCAGACGGGAGTAAGAGAGAAAGAGAAGGCAGAGACGAAGGGCGAAAGCGATACTAAGAGTTGACGATAAAAAAGAGCTTAGTAACCCACCAAGAAGGCAAGAGAAAACCTTCAAGGAGCTAAAGAGAATCTCACTTTAGACCTCTTCCAATCTCGAACTTTAAGAAACAGAGCTTGCTCTGTTTTTTTTCGTCTATAGATTACCCAAACCTTTATATGCAGATATGTCATGAATAACTCAAAGAAAGCCTTGATTGTTGAGGGTGGTGGAAGCAGAGGTGTGTTCTCTTTTGGAGTGATAGACTCTTTTATTCATGCTTCCTACAACCCCTTTGATGTTCATCTTGGTGTCTCCAATGGCGCAGTGGTTCAGCTCTGGTATCTCTTGGCAGTTTCAGACTACAATTTAGACAAGATGCTATTTTCAGCCTCTAAGGATTACGTTAACTTTAAAAATATTTTTTTTAATAAAAGCATCATGAATTTCACAAAACTCTATGCTGATGCTAATAAAGTTTTCCCCATTGATTTTGATCGCCTGACTTCACATCTTACGAATAAGAGCTTTTATGTTGTTGTCTCTGATGCCCAGAGTGGTCACTCAGAATACATTGAATTAGATCGTCACAATTACGTGAACCAGTTACTGGCCACCGGATCCTTGCCTGTGTTGATGCGAGAACCCATTATGCTGAATGGTCTGAGAAAATATGATGGAGGGATCACAGACCCACTGCCTGTAAAAAAAGCATATGAGCTCGGCGCTAGAGAAATAGTTGTTATCAGAACCTATGAAAAAGAGTTTATTAGAAAAAATAAACTTGAAAATTATATTGCCGCCTTATTCACTAAATCTTACCCGCAGATATCATTAGCCCTGAAAAAAAATGCTCAAGTTTATAATCAGGCTTTAGATTTTATAAGAAATCCACCCGCTGATTGCACCATCACAGAAATTTGTCCACCAGCACGATTGACTGCTACACGAACCACCACTGATCCAGAGATCATGAAGGCAAATTACAAAATTGGATTAAATACAGGGAAGGAGTATTTAAATAAAATACTTTAAGGCTAAAGAGATTACTTAGTTAGCCAGCCAGACATTCTTCCGCCCAGAGGGGCGCCAAGTTTATCTGAGCAAAAGTCTACTATCTCAAGTAGCTTTGGAAGATCAACCTGGGTTTCAAAACCCATTTGATTCAACATATTTGCTAAATCCTCTGTTGCTAAATTTCCAGCCGCTCCTGGAGCAAAAGGGCAGCCACCCAAGCCTCCAATGCAGCTGTCAAATTTTCTAATGCCTTGAGTCAGGGCCGCATAAACATTAGCAAGAGCCATAGCTCTGGTGTCATGAAAGTGACCTGAAAGAATAGACGGATTAAATTCTTTTACACAAGCTTGAAATAGCAAATCAACGCTGGCTGGATTTGCAGCTCCAATAGTATCAGCAAGGATAATCTCATCAGCACCAGCTGAAAGTAATTTATGGGCAATATCTAGGACTGTAGATATCTCTACCACTCCCTCATATGGGCATTCCCAGGCTACAGAGACATAGGCTCTGGTTTGAAGCTGTTCTGATTTGGCTGATTCCAAGATCTTACAAGAGCTATCAAGGGTGTCTTTCAGGCTCATATTAATGTTTTTTTGATTCATGGTCTCTGTGGCCGAAGGAACCACTGCAATTATTTTTGCTCCAGCTGCTTGCGCCAGTTCAAAACCCTTCATATTTGGCACTAGCACTGAAATGTCACATGTGAGAGTCTCTTGCAAACCATCAATTATTTCGTGAGCACCTGCCATGGCTGGCACTGCTTTGGGGTTAACAAAGCTAGCAACCTCGATTCCAGGTATATTTGCATCTATCAACAGGGAGATCAATTTTAAGCGATCTTCAGTGTCCAGGATTGTTTTTTGATTTTGCAAGCCATCTCTCGGGCCAACTTCGTTGATATATACAAACTCTGAATTCATTTCAGTATCTCAATTATTTTAAGGTTATCCATTTCCTTCAACTCCTCTTCAGAATACCCAAGCCACTCCATTAACACTTCTTTAGTGTGCTCTCCAAGAAGAGGGGGCGCAAGAAATTCTTCACTCTCCACACTGGATAGTTTGATTGGATTGCCTGGAACTTTTGCTGAACCGCCTGCGGGATGAGGAACATCCACCATCATATTTCGATAATTAATCTGCTCATCATTGATGGCTTGTTCTAGATTATTTACTCGGGCGCAAGGCACTGATTCAGCCTCCAACCTTTTAAGCCAATAATCAGAAGGTTCCTTCAGTAGCTCTACCTGCATAATTTTTTCAAGCTTTTCTTTATCCTTTTGTCGCTCGTAGGCTGTGATGTATTTTGAATCTTGCAGCTCAGGGTTGGTAAAAATTTTTAATAGCCTGGGCCAGAACTGATCTCCTACAGCTGCAATTACTATGGGATAGTCTTTTGTTGCAAAAGAGTTATATGGCATATGCACAAAATGAGAATTACCGATGGGTGTTGGTGCAATGCCGGACATAGTTTGCATGGTTGCCATATAATTTAGCATTGAGATCTGGCAATCAAGCATAGAGATATCCACATGCTGGCCTTCTCCGGAGGCGGCTCTAGAAATAATAGCTGCCTGAATTCCCATTACTGCAAACATACCGCCTCCAAGGTCACCGATAGGGATGCCTGCTCGCATTGGCTCTGAAGCAGATAGACCAGTAATAGACATTCCACCACCTAGAGCTTGTGCTATTTGATCAAATGCTGGCCTCTGATAATTTGGACCGGATTCTCCAAAGCCGCTCACGGTGCAGGTAATGATTTTAGGGTTAATTTTTTTAAGCTCTTTAAAATCAATTTTAAGTTTTGCGGTTACCCCAGCAGAAAAATTACTCAGTACAACATCTGCCTTTTTTATAAGCTGATAAAAGACATGGAGGCCATCAGGATTTTTTAGATCAAGGGCCAAGCTTTTTTTATTTCGATTTAATGTGTAAAAATAAGCACCCATGCCATTAAAAGAATAATCAGGATCATTCTCTAGCAAGCGTCTTGTTGCCTCTCCTTTTACAGGAGGCTCAATCTTAATCACCTCACACCCTAGATCTGCAAGAATCATCCCTCCGTAGGGCCCAGATAGCATATGAGTTAAATCTAGGACCTTAATCCCCTCTAATGGCTTTTTTGCTGAATTCATTCTTCTATTATATACAGATCAAAGTGAAGAAAAATATGTTGTAAAGGCACACATATAAAAAGTTTATATTCAAAGTTGTTTAAATTATAAATTTAATCAATAATGAATGTGTACAATTTTTTACTTAGGGGGTAAACAATGTCTATTACTAATATATTTTTTCGCTTCACAATTGCTATTTCTTTTTTCTCAATCTCTATAGCTTTAATCGCTGAGCCAACACTTGAAGAGGTTGTGGTTTCCGCGCGGAAGGTAGATGAGAGTGTGCAAGATGTGCCTATTGCTATGAGCGTATTTACCTCAAGTGATATTGAAGATGCTGGAATAGAGCGACCAGAAGATTTTATTGCCCTAACCCCAAACGTTGTAATGGCAAACACAGTCAATGTTGGAGATACCCTGGTTACAATTAGAGGTTTAACCTCTACAAGAGACGCAGAATCAAATTTTGCGTTTGTGGTTGATGGAGTTTTACAGACCAACCCCAATGCATTTAACAGAGAGCTTTTAGATATAGCTCAAATTGAAGTTTTGAAGGGCCCACAAGGAGCCTTGTATGGAAGAAATGCCACCTCTGGCGCCATATTAATTACAACTAAAGCTCCCTCTGAAGAGTCTGAGAGTACAGCGGTTGTAGGCATGGGTGCTAATAACTCATCTAAATTACAATATGTGAACTCCAGCAAGATGGGCGATAACGTCTACACAAGGTTTTCTGTGAGCACAAGAGAGACGGATGGAGAGCATACCAATGTCTACTCCAATCTTAAAAATGTTGATTTCTTTGAAGACACCACAATTAGAAGCAGAGTCTTGATTGATAATGGGGATAGCTCATGGGACTTTAGAGCTGGAGTAAGCGAAGCAAGTGGTGGAACAATTAACTTTAATGCTGTATTCGCACTTCCTGCATTTCAGGGCTTTGGAACACCTGGCGCTGATCAATTCTTTAAAGATGTGAATGAGCATCAGTTTACCTACATGTTTAATGTACCGCCGATTAACGAGCAAGAAACGGCTGATATCTCCGTGAAATACACAGAAGATCTAGGAGATGGCAGAGAGCTTTCAGTCATTGGAGCTTATAACCATCTAGAAGAGTTCTTGTTATCGGATGGAACTTCTGGCGCTTTCGGTGGCTACTTTGGAGTGCCATCATGCGCGGCTTCCAATACAGCAAGTAACTTGGCTTTAATAAACTCATTGCCACCAGGCTTTTCATTTGCTGCCCCAGGAACCGCTCCCTCAGCTGCGAACTCTGTATTAGGACCATATTTGCCTCACACATGTGATGGCTATCAATTTCAATCTCGTGATCAGGATGATGTTTCTTTAGAGGTCAAACTTTCAAGCGACCAGAACCAATCAACTAGGTGGTTAATTGGTGGCTATGTTGCTCAGATCGAAAGGGACGTAGCAGTGTCTTATGGAGCTGACTTAGGCCAAGGATTTGAATACAAATCATATGTTCCAGCAACAGGAAAAAATCCTACAGATTTGGCGTTTGACGATTCATTTACGACGGATGTACTTTCAGTGTTTGGTCAAATCTCTATTGATTTATCTGACGTTACTGAGCTTTCATTTGAAGGGCGATATGATGAAGAGAGCCGTTCCGTTGATAACAATGTTCCTGCGACCACGTCGGCATTATACTATGGTGGCGGAGCTCCTATAAATCCAGCCATGAGTGCTGGTGGAAGTAAGATTCCATCAAGAAGTAAAACATTCGATCAATTTCAACCAAAAATTTCTTTAACTACTTCTGCAGAAAATACCACAATGTATGCATCTTATGGTGTGGGCTTTAGATCAGGTGGGTTCAACTCTTCTGGTAGTGCTGCGTTAATTAATTCTCAGTTGAACATTCCTGTTAACGCAGGCTTGGGTGTGTCAGATACCTATAAAAAAGAGGTTTCTAAATCATTTGAGGTTGGTTTTAAGGGAAGATACTTAGATGGTAGATTGGCTGTTAATGGCGCTCTATTTCAAACTCAGGTTGATAACAATCAATTCTTTGAATTTTTTGCAGGACCATGGGGTTTATTGAGGGTAGTGACCTCTATTGATGAGCTGGATATTAGTGGCTCAGAGCTAGACTTTAAATATGCTATTACAGATAATTTAAGGCTTGATGGTGGAGTTGGATTCACAGATGGTGAAATCAAGAAGAATACTCATAGACCTGGTACAGTCGGCAATAATGCACCTTTAGCTCCTGAGCATACCTATAACTTAGGCATGCAGTATGAAACTGCCTTCTCTGCTAACTACGATCTTATAGTTAGATTGGACTACATGGAAGTCGGTGAAACATGGTTCCATACCGTTCAAGATAATAAGCAGCCTGCAGTTTGGGGTGCCTTGCTTGGATTCCCTGTTGATTCAGATATGAGCAAGTCTGTTCGCGATGCATACACATTAATGGATCTCCGAGCCTCTCTTGTGGGCGAAAAACTTAGCTTAACTCTATGGGGTAGAAACATTGGAGATGAAGAGTATCTTGCTGAGGTAATTCCAGCACCAGAATTTGGTGGATCTTTTCTACATCAAGCACCTTTTGCCACATATGGTTTAGACTTAAAATATAATTTTTAATCAAAGGTTTAATTTGTTATGTCATATCGATTAGGCGTTGATGTAGGTGGAACATTCACTGATTTTTTATTAATAAATGAATCAGATGGATCGACTCATACTGCAAAAGTTCCCTCCACCCCAGAGGACTCCTCAATAGGTGTGCTCAATGGGGTTGCAAGAATTTGCGATCAATCTGGCGTGGACCCAAAAAACATCAAATTGGTTATGCATGGCACTACCGTTGCAACAAATGCTGTCTTAACTGGCAACGGTGCCAAGGTTGGCTTGCTAACAACTTTTGGGTATGAAAGCGTGTTACAGGTTGCACGCTCATTCTGTCCAGGCGGCCTGGGAGGATGGGTTAGTTTTGTGAAAGGTCCTTTGCTGGCTCCGCTTGAATTAACTTATGGTATTAAGGAAAGAACGGATGCTTCTGGTGAAATATCTACACCCCTTGATGAAGCTCACCTAAGAGATCAACTAGTTCTGCTTAAAGCAAAAGGCGAGGTTGAAGCTTTAACCATTAGCTTTGTAAATTCATACATAAACAATCATAACGAAGTACTTGCTGCAAAAATTGCCAGTGAGATATTTACAGATATTCCAATCTCGATTTCAAGCGAAGTGATACCTGAAATGCAAGAGTATGAAAGAGCAGAAACAACAGTTCTTAATTCATATGTAAGACCTCAAGTATCTAGCTATGTTAATAATCTTCAGTTAAACCTTGAGAAATCACTCGGCAGTGATGTGCAATTATCTATCCTGAGATCTGATGGAGGCCTTGCCTCGAGTCGCTCTACCGGAGAATCCCCTGTTAATCATTTGATGTCTGGCCCTGCTGGCGGAGTTGCTGGCGCTATTCATTTTTGTAATCAAGCAGGGTTTGAAAATATTCTTACTTTTGATATGGGAGGTACCTCTACAGATGTGGCCTTAATTCAAAATTCTAAAGCTAAAATTAGAAGAGAAACCTTGGTTGGTGACGTTAGGGTAAAAGCACCATCCGTAGATGTCAGAACTGTTGGAGCTGGAGGCGGCTCTATTGCATTTGTACCTGAGCTTACCAAAGCTCTTAGAGTTGGCCCAGAATCTGCTGGAGCGGTTCCTGGACCGGCTGCTTACATGAAAGGAGGGCAGCAACCCACAGTTTGTGATGCAAATATTGTATTGGGTTTACTTCCAAGTGATGTCCAGCTTGGTGGAGATATGGTTATTAACAAAGAGGCTGCTGAAAAAGCCGTTCAAACTATTGCCGATGGTATTGGTATAGATTTAATGGAGGCAGCAGAAGGCATTATAAGAATTGTAAATGAATCGATGTTCGGAGCCTTAAGATTGGTTTCTGTGGAACAAGGTTTTGATCCCAGGGATTTTGCTTTGGTAGGATTTGGAGGTGCTGGACCGCTTCATGCTAATGCTCTTGGTATCTTGTCCAACTCATTTCCTGTCATTATTCCGCCAGGACCTGGTGTGCTCTGCGCCTATGGAGATGCCACAACTCAAATTCAGGATGAATCATCCAGATCATACCTGGCTATGGCACAGGACATAACGACAGATAAATTCTTAGATGATTTGAGCGAGCTTAAAGCCAAAGCATCTGAGTCGCTTTTAAAGGATGGTGTCATTGATGCAAACCTGGATGTGACCTATCAAGCTGACGTCAGATATGCCGGCCAAGCTTTTCAAATCACCGTAGAGTTTGATGAGAAGGAGTATAAGAATAAAGGCATTCAGTTGATCACTGATGCATTTGATAATGAGCATTACCAACTATTCACTTTTAAGCTAAATGATGGACATGAAATTTTAATGATCCGTGCAATTGTGAAGGTTCAGCAATCCACAATTAAGTCTTTAGCAAATAATGATTTTACGGGTTCGCTTGACGATGCTGTGATCCAAGATTCACGTTTTTATCATGAAGCCCAATGGCATGATGCAAGAATATATGATCGGACAAAACTGCATGCAAAGCTGGTAGTACCAGGTCCAGCTATTGTCTCTGAAATGGATTCAACCAGCGTTATTTTGCCGGGTTATGAGGCAGCTGTTGATCAGGTTGGAAATCTAATTATTAATCCAAAAAAATAATATGTCAGCACGAATTATTGAAACGAACGAGTCCCCGCTAAATATCATTGATGTCGACGGCATTACAGTTGATCTAATAGAGAATGCTTTAAAGAACGCTAGGGAGGAAATGGACGCATTGGTCAGTCGCACGGCATTATCTCCGGGCATCAGAGAGCAAGGCGATTGCTTTCCCATGATTGCTAATAAAGATGGAAAAATGGTTGTGGGGCAATTCGGCTCATTCATTCATGGTTTTACAGAAGCTTATGACGAAGAAATAGAGGAAGGCGATATCATCCTAACCAATGATCCTTATATGTGTAATGCAGCTGTATCACATCTGCCAGACTGGATGGTTTTGAAACCAATTTTTAGAGAAGGCAGGCACATTGCATGGTCTGCCATGTTTGGACATATGTCTGATAATGGTGGCATGGTTCCAGGCTCTATACCAACAGAAGCAACCACAATTTTTCAAGAAGGGATCAGAATCCCGCCAATTAAGTTATACAAAAAAGGCGAGTTACAGGAAGATATACTAGAGCTTATTTTACACAATGTAAGAACCTCTCAGTGGAATCGGTTTGATTTAAATGCTCTGGTTGCAGCTTGCAACACAGCAGGTAAAAGATGCAATGAAATAGCAGATCGATTTGGCGATGATGTATTTTGCTCCACTATGAAGATTATGCTTCAAAGAAATTATGATGCTATGAAGCATATTATTTCTATGTTTATTCCAGAGGAGCCTAGAGAATTTTCAGACTATATTTGTGATGATGGCATGGGCATGGGCCCTTACAAAATTCATTGCAAAATGTGGCGAGAGGGAGATAAGGCTATTTTTGATTTTGAGGGGACAGACCCTCAGGCACAAAGCTCAGTAAACTTTTATCTTAATGAGGACATGTTCAAGATGTTCTTTGGCTCTTTCACTATTAATGTTGTCGACCCACAAATTGTTTTTAATGATGGTTTCTATGATTTAGTGGACGTTAGAATTCCCCAGGGAACTCTTTTGAAACCAAATTATCCGGCTGCGCTGTCAGGAAGAACTCACGCTTTGGGTAGAATTTTTGATGTGCTGGGCGCACTATTAGGGATGGGTGCTCCAAATGAGATGCTAAATGCTGCTGGATTTTCTGACTCACCTCACTTATTTTTTTCTGGTTACGATGACAAAGGAGACTGGTTCCAACTATTTCAAATAGGTTTTGGCGGGGTTCCTGGAAGACCTATTGGTGATGGTCCAGATGGACATTCATTGTGGCCATCTTTCACGAATGTTCCTAATGAATTTGTTGAGGCATATTTTCCTTTGAGAGTAGAAACTTATGAATTTATTGTAGATTCAGGCGGCGCTGGCCTGCACAGAGGTGGTAACGGTCTTTCTGTAGCTTATCGATTCTTGGTTGATGGTCATATTGGAATCCATGATGATAGATGGTTAACATATCCCTGGGGAGTCAATGGGGGTAAGCCTGGTCAACGCTCTACCAAACTGCTTGTGAGATCAGATGGAACCAAGGAATATATTCCAGCCAAGTGCGAAGGCGTAAAAGTAAATAAAGGTGACCTACTTTATTTTAATACGTGGGGAGGAGGAGGCTGGGGAGATCCACTTCAAAGAGATCCAGCTATTGTTGTATCTGACGTTTCTAAAAAGCTTGTGTCTATTCAGGGAGCAAGGAGATACGGCGTAGTTGTTAATGACGACCTAACTCTTCATCAACTTAAAACAGACGAGCTCAGAGCTGAGATGTCTAAAGATACCGTGCCGGACGAGATGTTTAATTTTGGCGGAACTATTGATGAGATAAAATCTAGATGCCTTGAAGAGACTCACTTAGAGCCTCCAGTTTCACCAACTTTCATCAAATAATATTCATTGAGTAATCTTGAGTCACAAGCTACTGGAATTGGTAGCTCTCCTGCTTTAGTTGTCGTAGATATGTGTCAAGCTTTTATAGATCCCTTATCTCCATTGGGTTTTGAATGCGATGAACTCATTCAAGCCAATATTAAATTGGTTCAAATATTTAGAAACATGGGTCTACCTGTCATCTTTACTACAACAGTTTATAGAGATCTATCTGAGGCGAGAGTATTTCGATCCAAGATTCCAGCATTAAATATATTAAAACCTGACTCAAAGGAAGTATCCTTCCTGGCAGATCTATCTCCAGCCTTCGATGAGCTCTTGATTGAAAAAAAATTTGCAAGCGCCTTCTTTGGAACTAATTTATCTGAAGATCTTCGTGAAATGAATGTTGATTCAGTTGTGGTCTCTGGTGTGACAACTAGTGGCTGCGTTCGGGCCACTGCGCTAGACTCTTTGCAAAATAACTTTCTGACCACAGTTGCTGAAGACTGTGTTGGCGACAGAAATCTAAGTGCCCATCAAGCAAATTTATTTGATTTGCAGGCCAAGTATGCAGACGTAACCCTCTCAGATAATATTTTTAACTAAAACTTAAACTTTTTTACAAAAAGGTATTGACACTTTTAATCAGAGGCGTATATTTAATAGACCAACTCGGACCGACTTACAAACAACTGCAGACGGGAGTAAGAGAGAAAGAGAAGGCAGAGACGAAGGGCGAAAGCGATACTAAGAGTTGACGATAAAAAAGAGCTTAGTAACCCACCAAGAAGGCAAGAGAAAACCTTCAAGGAGCTAAAGAGAATCTCACTTTAGACCTCTTCCAATCTCGAACTTTAAGAAACAGAGCTTGCTCTGTTTTTTTTCGTCTACAACATTCTTAAATATTCTATAGCTCTCTCAGTATCATCTGTATTTAGAAACTCTTTGGGCAGCACGAATGATCCACCCACAGCGAATACATTAGGAAGTTCAACATATTGTTTGTAATTATTTAGGTCAATTCCTCCGGTACACAGAAAAGTAATCGATGGAAAAACAGCATAAAATGCCTTTAATTTCTCTGTTCCTCCAGATTGCTCAGCAGGAAAGAATTTTAATTGATTAAGCCCAAAGCTCATCATTCTCATTACCTCTGAGGCTGTTTCAACGCCTGGGATATAGGTGATCTCTTCTAGCTTGCAGTAATTATGCACCTCTTCGTTAAAGCCAGGAGACACTACATAACTAATATTTAGTTTTTTAAACCTAAGAAGTTGAGTCACGCTAAGAACTGTACCCAAGCCTAGGTTAATTTCTGGCTGATTGGAGAGAAATTCTATTGCGTCATCAGATACGGAGGGCCTAAGCGTTACTTCAATTGAATTAATATTTGCTGCTTGCAACACTGCAAATACTTTTTTTGCCTCCTCTATGGAAGAGAGAGTAAGGGTGGGAAGAGTCCTTGGGATTGTTTTATTCTTATTAGTCATTAAAGATCGTTGCTCCTAATTTTACTGAGCTAACATTATCTCTAAAAATTTTAAATAATTCCCTACCGAGCCCAATATTACTAGGTGTAATTTCAATGGGTGCTCTTTTTTGGTACTCATTAGAATCAATTGTTAGGATGCACTCTTTTAGG
>ENA-OWPI01001448-OWPI01001448.1-marine-metagenome-genome-assembly--contig:-NODE-1448-length-26231-cov-4.730366_pt1 | contig 26231 bp, 27 predicted proteins | sample MGYA00238138_ERZ651775 | MGnify/ENA primary metagenome ERZ651775 (study PRJEB26906, sample SAMN06265043) | marine metagenome | isolation source: Helgoland LTER site | place: Germany:Helgoland, sampling...
CGTCTGATCCATCGAACTGAACCAAACCGCCCACATATCTCTTCAGATATATCAATTTCAAAAAGCGTGGAGACAAAATTTAACCGGATGCGCTAACCTTAACCAGCGCGCCCCGCCATACCGTGTCTCCGAATTCTCTCGCGTCTCGCTAGCAGTCCGTTCCGTTTCCAGTTCGTCCCGCCCGTCTGGCGCCCCGTCTCGACAGTGTCTGTCTCGCCGGTAAGGGGGGTTCTAAGGTTAGTAGCTGGGACCCGCAACCCCTTTTTTCGCTTAATCTGATTTTTTATCGAAAAACCTGATTTTTCTTTGTTTTGGCAGACTTAGGGCAATTATCTGTCGTGGACCTAGGGTCAAATCGGTTTAATATTAGCGAGCACTCACAACACTAACACTACATATCGCTGTGGGACGGCCATGCGCCACAATGGAGAAGATGAATCACCTTTGCGATTCCGCGATTCACTGCCGCTCCAGCCTCATTGGCAACCAACTATCCGCCAATAGCCCCGAAATTAGGGCTGCTCGTCCGATGTAGGCTCACATCAACAACAACAGCAGGATCAACACGCGCGGCGACAGGCGCACCAATAACACGGTGCGGAACCTGACCTTGATATCGTCAGTGGCCATACGGGCCAGCGCGAGGAAGCTCGCGATCGCGCGCATAGTATTCTGATAGTGTTTCGTGGGGCAGCGCGGCAAACACTGGTCGGATCACGAAGACAGTGCGGCGTAAGTGTTCGCTCGTCATTGCCTCGCCCGAACGAGAGTAGGGCAGATGAAAAGCCTCAAGTGTCTCGGCCCAGATACCCGCGCCGACTTTGCTCTTTTGAGGCCATCACTGCCTAGCCGTCACTTTTCAGCCAAGCTGCGATCAATGAAGACATCGTGCGGGACATCGACGTCCAGCTCATGGTGCCAATCTGGATCATTCTTCATGTAGCGATCCATCGCAGCAACCCAAACTGTGCGATACGATAGCTTGTTTACGGGATTCGACACTTCCAAACCCTTTTCAGGCAAGGCTGCGAATTGCTCAGAATTTACAAAATCGTCATCGCCGAAGTGCTTTAGGATACCAGCGACATGCTGCTTGGGGCGTGCGCGCATCTCTTCATAGGACAATACATAGGGCTGGGTTCCGTTTTCTGCGTACCATTTAGCCCACTGCGCGTTCGACTTTTCAAAAATGGCAACAAGTCCCGTTATCCTTTCGGGATCCAATGACTTAAGCGTCAAGCTCTGGCCTTTTGCTGTCAATTCAAGCGCAAACTGTGAGATTGCCTGCTCCACCTTGTTATCGCGGGTCAGAAAAACAAAACGGTGTTCAGGATCGATCTGATCGCTTTGGGGAATAAATTTCGTGAACTGAGGGTAGTTGAGTTTCACAACTAAGTTTTTCGTAACCCCCGCATCAATCCGTTGCAAATTGAGCCAGTGGTCTGAAACGCTCTTAGGGTCATCTCGGTCAAATGGACTAAGCCGGTTTCTCGGCCCCATCCATTCGCCACTTGTGTATCCAGGGCCTGCGAGGTCAAGCATGTTGCACAACCAAGTCGACCCGGTTCTGTTGGTCATAGAGATAAATCGCGTGTAAATTCCAATCCGCTGCCCAGCAAACCGACATCATGCGGCGCACCTTGCTTTGCGGAGATTATAAACTCACTCACGGCTAACGTCCAAGTCAGACTTTGCCCAAACCTTTTCACAAAACCAGCGCACTCACCGAAGATCAGACGGCTTTTTTGCGGTGCCAAACGACCCGTGCCCCAAGCAGCGCGACAATCACAGTCATGTAAATGATCGGCTCGATTTGAAACCCTTTAACCAACCACAAAAAGTGGACGCCGCCCAATATCGCAATCGGATAGACCAGCTTATGCAGCTTACGCCAAGCAAGCGGCCCCATCTTGCGGATCGATAGGTTGTTCGATGTCACCGCAAGCGGAATCAGTAGAACAAACGCCGCCATCCCAACCGTTACATATTTCCGCTTTACGATCTCGGTCCAGACGCGGGCGAATGTTTGCACATCCAAGATCGCCCAGACCATAAAATGCGCGAGGATCAGAAAGAATGTCGTGACGCCCAGCGCACGGCGAAACTTGATCAAGTTGATTCCCGTCCATGTACGCAGTGGGGTAACGGCCAATCCCACAATCAACAGCTTAAGACCCATTGCGCCATATTCGCGCTCTAGCGCATTTATCGGCTCTGGCCCCATTTGGTTGGTGGCCGCGAGGTAGAACATCCACCCCGTCCAGGCGCTCGCTGCCACGTAAATCGACCAAGCGGGTACGCGGCGCAAAACGCCATTCATCGTGTTCGCGATACTCATGTCTATAGTGTCCGTTTTTGCGGTGACATTTCGGTGCACGTGCGGTGCACAGGTTGTGCACGCAAATCACAGGCTCTTTTTGGGATTTAGAACTCTTTGCGCAGGTCCATGCCGTCGTAAAGGTTTGCTACCTCATCGTACCCGTTGAACTTGAGCGTATCCTGACGCTTTGCAAACAAGCCGCCACCGATCAGCCGCTCGGACCCTTGCGACCAGCGCGGGTGATCCACCTCTGGGTTCACATTACTATAGAAACCATATTCGCGCGGATTGATCTTATTCCACGTGGCTTCTGGCTGTTCTTCGGTCACCGTAATCCGCACAATCGATTTGATCGATTTGAAGCCGTACTTCCAAGGCACAACCAAACGGATCGGCGCACCTGACTGATTGGCCAAAGGTTCGCCGTAGATACCAGTCGCAAGCATCGTCAGCGGATGCATCGCCTCGTCCATGCGCAGGCCTTCAACGTATGGAAAGTCGAGAACGCCTTGGCGCACGCCGACCATCGTCTCTGGCTGCACGACCGTTTCAAAGGCAACATATTTGCCGTTCGCCTGCACGCCTGCTTTATTGAGGATGTCCGAAAGCTCCACACCGTTCCACGGCACAACCATCGCCCAAGCCTCGACACAGCGGAAACGGTAGATACGTTCCTCGACGTCCAAACCTGCAAGCAGCTCTTCGACACTATACTCACCTGGATTATCAACGAGACCGTCAACCTTGACCCGCCAAGGGGACGTAATCATTTCACCTGCGTTCTTGGCGGGGTCATCCTTGCCCGTGCCGAACTCGTAAAAGTTATTGTATGTCGTGATGTCCTCAAGGGAATTGGGAACAAGCGCCTCTTGGGCTGCCGCTTGGCTCGCAGCAAATCCAATCGCGCCGAGACCTGCGGCGCCTTTGAAAAACTGGCGGCGGTTAAAGAACACGGACTTTGGGGTCACGTCAGCGGCGGTCAGATCATTGGTCCAGCGATATGCCATGTGGCACCTCCATCTTGAAAACATTCAAACTTACTTGGGGGTATATACGCACAAAACCTATGAAAGGTTTCTCACGATCACGCCAACGGGCTGTAACGAAACGCGGAGCGCGAGCGGGAACACCTGTCATCGCCACATTTGGACACCAAAGCGGAAACAGTCAGCCCCGATTCGAGGTCACTATTTCCACTTATACGTGTAATAGCCCATGAAATAAGGCGTAAATCTCATAATCCGTTGTTTTTATGAGAAAATATTCCTAGTATAAAAACACATTCTGACCCCAGTTTCTCTAAGTTACTGACTATAAATAATAGTTAATGGTTAACGGGGCCAATTTCGAATCGAGTCGCAGAAGTGCGGCGATTAATTTTAACGGGGAAAAAAATGCCTTTATCTCAAATCGAACAATCAATTATTGATATCATTAATGGTGCAGACTTCGTTTCCGAAGCTCCTACAAATGGGTCTGACATCATCATCGGCACCGATCTGGCGGACGGAGTGTACCTTTTAGATGGCGACGACATCGCATCTGGGGGTCTTGGGAATGACAAGCTTTATGGCGGCAACGGCGACGACGGCATTCTTGGCGGCGGCGGCAACGACATTCTCTTTGGGAAAAACGGTAACGACTCACTTTTTGGGGGTGACGGCAAAGACCGCATCAGCGGCGGCGACGACAATGATTTCATCGGTGGCGGTGAGGGCGATGATCGTCTTTGGGGCGACGATGGCGATGACGAGCTCGATGGCGGCGCTGGCAAAGATGAAGTTTATGGCGGCGTTGGCGATGACATCGTCTCTGGCGGCGACGGCAATGACAAATTGACGGGTGGCGCTGGAAACGACGCACTATTTGGTGGCTCTGGCGCTGACATCATCAACGGCAATAACGGTGATGATGTTATCAATGGCGACGGCGACAACGATGCTATTCGTGGCGGTGGTGGCAATGACGATATCTCTGGCGGCGATGGCAAAGACAACCTCTTTGGCGATAGCGGCGATGATGTCATCAATGGCGACGACGGCAACGACAAACTGACAGGCGGCACTGGAAATGACACCATGACTGGTGGCGCGGGTGCGGATAATTTCTATTTTGTCTCTGGTGACGGCCAAGACGTTATCACCGACTTTGAGATAGGCATTGATACCATTACGATCGATGGTCTCGCGCTTGATGTATGGCTTGACGGCGCAAATTGGAGCGTCGTCTCTGCATCGGAAACGACCTTCAGCGTCACGTCGCTCAGCGGCGACGCACTCACTTTGGAAAATGTTGACGGCCTCGCGCTTTTTAATAACTTCTTGTTTTAATACCTTTTTGTATCTTTGATAGCGCGATCTGAGTGACGTCATAAATCAGCCCCGCGGCCTTCGCGGGGCTGATTTCTTTTTGACTTACGAGTTTGTGCTTAATGCACAATCGTCTTTTCTGGCTCGGGCCTCTGGGTTTTCGACACGCGATCCCCCACGATCAACCCGTCAGGCCCAGCGCTGATACTCACCGTTGCCCCGTCCAAAACATCACCGCCCAAGATCATCTCGGCCAAGGGGTCTTGCACGGCACGTTGAATCACGCGCTTGAGCGGACGCGCACCAAACACAGGGTCATAGCCTTCGTCAGCGAGCCACTTATGTGCACCGTCAGTCAGGTCCAACTTGATCTCACGCGAAGCCAGACGCTTCATCAACAGACCCAGCTGAATATCCACGATACCAGCCATATCCTCGCGGGCCAGACGGTCAAAGATGATCGTCTCGTCCAAACGGTTGAGGAACTCTGGACGGAAGTGTCCACGCACGGCCTCCATCACATCGCGCTTCGCCTCAGAGGCATCCGCCCCATCTGGCAAATTGCTTAGAGCCTGAGCGCCTAGGTTCGACGTCAAAATGATCAGCGTTTGCTTGAACGAGACCGTCCGCCCCTGACCATCGGTCAAGATGCCGTCGTCCAGGCCCTGCAAAAGCACGTTGAACACATCAGGGTGCGCCTTCTCGACCTCGTCGAACAAGACAACCTGATATGGGCGCCTACGCACGGCTTCGGTCAGAACACCGCCTTCGTCATAACCGACGTAACCTGGAGGGGCACCAATCAAACGGGACACCGAATGCTTCTCCATGAACTCTGACATATCAATACGAACCATCGCACTGTCATCGTCGAACAGATATTCGGCGACAGCTTTGGTCAACTCGGTTTTACCAACACCTGTTGGCCCAAGGAACAGGAACGACCCAAGCGGGCGGTTCTCGTCATTAAGACCTGCTCGCGCACGGCGCACGGCATTGGCTACGGCTTTCACCGCAGATTTCTGACCGATCACGCGCTTGCCCAACTCGTCTTCCATGCGTAGCAGTTTGTCGCGCTCACCTTCCAACATCTTGGACGTCGGCACGCCTGTCCAGCGCTCGACCACTTGCGCGATCTGCTCTGGACGCACCGCCTCTTCGACCATCAGGTCATCTGACCCTTCCGCCTCTGACAGTTTACGCTCCAACTCTGGGATAACGCCGTAGGACAGCTCTCCAGCTTTCGCCAGATTGCCCTCCCGCTTTGCGATATCCAGTTCAGCACGCGCACGGTCGAGATGCTCTTTCATCTCGCGCGAACCTTCCAGCTTGTCACGCTCGGCCTGCCATTTCGCTGTCATCTCGGCGGCACGCTCTTGCAGGTTGGCCAACTCTTCTTCCAATTTCCCCAAACGGGTCTTGGAAGCAGCGTCATCCTCTTTCTTGAGCGCCTCGGCCTCGATCTGCAGCTGCAAGATCGACCGATCAAGCGCGTCCAGTTCTTCTGGCTTGCTGTCGACTTCCATACGCAGACGCGACGCGGCCTCATCCACGAGGTCAATCGCCTTATCAGGCAAGAACCGATCCGTGATGTAACGATGCGACAATGTCGCCGCCGCCACCAAGGCGCTATCGGAAATCCGCACACCGTGGTGCATCTCGTATTTGTCCTTGATCCCACGCAGAATGCTGATCGTGTCCGAAACCGTTGGCTCCTCAACAACAATCGGTTGGAAACGACGGGCAAGGGCCGCGTCCTTTTCCACATACTTGCGGTATTCGTCCAAGGTCGTCGCACCGATACAGTGCAACTCGCCACGGGCCAGCGCAGGTTTGATCAGGTTGGCGGCATCCATCGCGCCGTCAGCCTTACCCGCGCCCACAAGCGTATGCATTTCGTCGATGAACAAGATGATCTCGCCAGCGGCAGATTCGATTTCCTTGAGGATCGCTTTCAAGCGCTCTTCAAACTCGCCACGGTATTTTGCACCCGCAATCAAAGCCCCCATATCCAGCGCCATCAGCTTTTTGTTGCGCAGGCTTTCAGGCACGTCGCCATTGACGATCCGCAGGGCAAGTCCCTCGGCAATCGCGGTTTTACCAACACCGGGTTCACCAATCAGAACAGGGTTATTCTTTGTGCGGCGGGACAGAACCTGCATCGCACGGCGAATTTCCTCGTCGCGGCCAATGATAGGGTCGATTTTGCCTTGCTCGGCAGCCTCGGTCAGGTCGCGGGCATATTTCGCCAACGCATCATAACCATCTTCCGCAGAAGCACTATCGGCAGTGCGCCCCTTGCGGATGTCATTGATCGCAGCGTTCAGCCCTTGAGCCGTGACCTTACCTGCGTCAAGCGCATCTTTCGCCTTCGATTTGACCATCGCGAGCGCCATAAGCAAACGCTCGACAGGGACAAAGCTATCTCCTGCTTTCTTGGCAAGTTCTTCGGCCTCAGCCACAACTTTGCCTGTTGTGCCGTCGAGATAAACTTGGGATGCGTCGCCTGAAACCTTAGCGATCTTAGAAACCGTCAAATCAATGGCCATGCGCACAGCAGCAGCATCGCCGCCACCGCGTGTGATCAGGTTGGCGGCCAAACCTTGGTCGTCATCCATCAACGCTTTGAGCAAGTGTTCAGGCGCAAGCCGCTGGTGGCTTTCGCGTGTTGCGATCGTCTGTGCAGCCTGCATAAAGCCGCGCGACCGCTCGGTGAATTTATCTAAATTCATGGGTCTCTCCTTTTAAAGCACCCGTGCGTGACGCGCCCGATTGTTCGGCACACGCCCTCTTTGGGCCTGTTCTATAAATGGGGTGGCGGATCGCCGCTTGCAAGGTGCCTCAATGCTGGAAAGGGGGAACACAAGCCATAAGTTCCCCAAGTCATTTCCTTCAGACCTGCGCATACAGAGTAACACGGAAGGGGATGTTTATGATTATGACAGATAACGAGAAAACGACTAAGACGCCTGCAAAGAATGGGGCCGATCTGCGCGATTCCATCGTGCAACGCCTTAAGGCGCATGATGCCGCGATCAAGTCGACGCTAACATCAGAGACGCCCAAGACGACGCCCTCGAAAAACCAGTAACAAGTGTTCCCAAGTATCCTTGGCGTTTTTCTTCCCCAGTTTTTCGCCAAGGAGTTCTGGTGCTGTCGTCACCGTGAACCTTAAGACGCGGCTGCTCCCAATGCAGTCGCGTTTTTTGCTTGTGTTGCGCTGGGTCGCGGCAAGCGTTAGACCGCCTCAAATCAAAATGGAGTGCGCCCAATGTCCGATGACCGCCTGATTGTTGCCCTTGATGTCCCCAATGTTCTGGCTGGTATGGATCTTGCCACGCGCCTTGGTGATGCGGTGTCATTTTATAAGATCGGGTTGGGTATGTTGACGGGCGGTGGCTTGGCCCTCGCCAATGAATTGAAGGTCGAGCACGGCAAAAAGATTTTCCTCGACATGAAGTTCTTTGACATTGGCGCGACCGTTGAGGCCGCCGTGCGCGGTGTGGCGCAATTCGATCTCGATCTGCTGACCGTGCATGGTGACCCGCATGTTGTCCGCGCCGCCCGCGAGGGTGCTGCAGGGTCTCACATGAAGATTCTCGCGGTGACGATCCTGACGTCGCTTGACCGTGACGATCTTGATGCATCCCTGATCAAAGCGGGCAATATCACCGATCTGGTACAAGAACGCGCAGGTCGTGCGCTAGAGGCTGGTGCGGATGGCGTGATCGCCTCCCCGCAAGAGGCCGCCTTGATCCGCGCCCTGCCCGAAGCCAAAGGCAAGCTGATCGTGACACCCGGTGTGCGCCCTGTTGGTGCTGCGCTTGGAGATCAAAAGCGGGTTGCGACACCTGCACAAGCCATCGCAGACGGCGTAGACCATATCGTCGTGGGTCGCCCGATCTGGCAAGCCGCCGATCCACGTGCTGCCGCATTGGCAATCACAGCGGAAATGGCCTCCTCACAGAAATCCTGAGTTTTCTCACATCTCCGTGAAGAAACGTTTGAGAAACTTTTCCTCCCTAACTTCGTGACTACATCACTGAGTGAAGAGGAAAGGATTCGGTCATGCGTATCAACAACCTGCGATACAACGCCAGTTCTGGCGCGTTTGAGGCATCCGTTGACATTCAACGCGATGGTCGGATGTTCCGCTACCCTTGTGAATTATTTGCGCCGCAAACCATGGAGCCCGCATCTATCGCGGCTGGCTTGGCTGCGCGTGCGCTTCGGATGTCGGATACGGCGCGCGGATAACCGCATCGCCGCAGCTGCGCCGCCTTGGCATTTCCCCCCGTGTCAGGGCGGCGATCAGCAAAACGTAAACTGCCGATCAAGATCGTTTCGCCTGCCTCTGTCCCCATACAGAACGAAACAGTCCCAATCTTGATCAAACTGGCCCGCCGCTCCTTGCCGCGGGCCTTTTCTTTTAGTCGTTGATATCGCGGTCCCAGATTTTGACTGAACCGGCTTTCAGACCAAAGACGCGGCGCATCCCAAGATAGGCCGCAAGCGAGAGCAGCGCGAAAACCAGCAACATCGTTGCCAAACCGCCAAGCGGAATGTTGATGAGGATGAGCAAGCCGAGCACAAAGGCACCAATCGCAAAGCCCAAGAATATGTAACCGGGGGCTAAGACCTCAAGCGTTGCAAGCAACACCGCGCCTGACATCCAAACCCACCATTGTTCCCAAAGGATCATATCACTTTCCTTTCAACATCTTGAAGGCATCGCCAAAAGCATCAAGTGCATTGGCAGGCAAAACAATCGTCTGCGAACCAGCGGAAGAGCCTAGCTTATTCAGTGCTTCGACCTGCTTCAACGCGACCTGATATTGCGCAGCTTCAAGCCCATTCTCGGCAATCGCAGAAGCCACGGCACGTGTCGCGTAAGCTTCTGCGTCCGCAGAAACACGACGCGCCTTGGCCGCTTGCTCGGCGGCGTATAGCTCCGCATCGGCGTTCAATTCGACCGCACGCTTTGTGCCTTCGGCCTCGGTCACCTGCGCACGACGCGCACGTTCGGCGTTCAACTGCTGCAACATCGCGTTGCGGGTTGCCTGATCCAAATTCACGTCCAAAATCTCGGCTCGCGTCACCTCGATACCCCAGTCATCCACCTGCTGGGCCACCTGATCGCGCACAGCCTCGATCAGTCGCGAACGGTTCGCTTGCACTTGGTCAAGCTCCATGCGGCCAATCTCGGATCGCACGATACCAGCAACAGTCGTGGAAATCGCAGCATCCACATCACGGATACGGTAAACCGTCTTTTCAGGCTCGATAATGCGGTAAAACACGGATGTTTCGACCTGCACCAGCACGTTGTCCGATGTAATCGCATCCTGTGACATCGCAGGCAATTGGCGCTCCAGCACCGACACCTTGTGACGGACGCGGTCAAGAAAAGGCACGATAAAATTGATGCCTGGGCCAAGCACCGCGTGCAGACGACCAAGCCTCTCAACGACATACTTTTGGCTTTGCGGCACGATCCGCACGCCAGCCATGATGCAGATGATGATAAAAACCGCGAGCACGAGAAAGAGAATATTCGCGCCGAGAAATTCCGAAAAAACTTGTTCCATAGTGAAATACCTCCCTAAAACTTGCCAGATAGATATGGAGTCAAACGGTCCGCTGCAACGGCTTATGCGGTGAAATCAACGGAAGCCCCTGTTGCAAGCCAATCACGCAGACGCGGTGCAAATGCAGGAACAACCCGATCGAGCGCGAGAAAGGTTTCCAAATCCATCAATCGCCATTCCTGCCCTTCGTCACCAAAAACGATATCCTTCTCGGTGCCGGCGGGCATATGGGCAATATAGAAATACCCATGTCGGCGTGGATCGTTTGCCGACGGATACCGCCGGCTCCAAACAATCGCCTCGGCTGGAATCGTCAACCCGACCTCCTCCATTACCTCTCGATTCAGTGTCTGTAATGGGGTTTCAATGCCTTCACGCCCACCACCGGGTAAATCCCAGACGTTTGGAAACGGGATATGGGCAAAGTCATCACGCAGCGTGACGAGCAGTTTCCCACCGATAAAAAGTGCGACCTTGGCGCCGTGAAAGTCATTTTCCATGTCGCCACCTTAATCGTTGTAGCCCCCCTTCGCGCCCCTTATCTTGACCCCATGCCGATACTTTGCCGAGACTGCTTAACCACCTATGAGGTTGGAACCCGCTGCACTGCGTGTCGCAGCCCACGCAAGATATCGCATCCCGAATTGTTCGACCTGACCATCGCCCATATGGATTGTGACGCGTTTTATGCCAGCGTTGAGAAACGCGATAATCCAGAGTTGGCCGACAAACCCGTCATCATCGGCGGCGGACATCGGGGCGTTGTTTCTACCGCTTGCTATGTCGCGCGGATCAAAGGTGTAAAGTCCGCGATGCCGATGTTTCAGGCGCTAAAGCTTTGCCCAGAGGCCATCGTCGTCAGGCCGCGCATGGACGCCTACGTTGAGGCATCTCGCGCGATCCGCGCCTTGATGGATGAATTGACACCCATCGTGGAACCACTCTCGCTCGACGAAGCATTCATGGACCTGACAGGTACGGCGCGCTTACACGGTGCGCCGCCTGCCGTTATGTTGGCGCGGCTGATTAAGCGGATGAAAACCGAGGTTGGGCTGACGGGATCTATAGGTCTGTCGCACAATAAATTTCTGGCAAAGGTCGCCTCGGACCTCGACAAACCCCGCGGATTTTCGGTGATTGGAAAAGCAGAGACCACAGAATTCTTGCGCCCCAAATCGGTCCGTTTGATTTGGGGGATTGGCCCTGCCGCTCAAGACAGTCTGTCTGCGGCAGGGATACGCACCTTTGATGATCTGCTACGCTGGGACAGGCGGGAATTACATGACCGTTTTGGGGCGACGGGTGAGCGGCTGTATGCATTGGCACGTGGCGAAGACGGGCGACGCATTTCGACGAATACCCCAGTAAAGGGTATATCCAAAGAGACAACGTTCCACGAAGATACAAGCGACCCTGATATACTTGACGGTCACATCTGGCGGTTGGCCGAACAGGTATCGGACCGCGCCAAAGCCAAGGACATGGCAGGGCGTGTCGTGAACCTGAAGCTCAAAACGGGCGATTTCAAACAGATTTCAAAGCGGCAGTCTTTGCATCATCCAACGCAATTGGCCGACACAATATACCGCACTGCACGGAGCCTGTTTGACCAAGCGGGCAGTAAGGGGCCATTTCGCTTGATTGGTGTCGGCATTAGTGAGCTTGGGTCAGCAGCAGATGCGGACAGGATCGGCGACTTATTAGACCCTAACGCAGGGAAAAGAGCGAAAGCAGAGGCTGCTGCAGATAAGATCCGCGAGAAGTTCGGTAAAGATGCGATCATTAAAGGACGGGCTTTACGTTAGGCGGACCTAAGTAGGAAGGGTCTTGACCCATAGCCCCCTCCAACTCTAGCGTCATTTCATGAGCTTATTGAACATTCAAAACCTAAGCGTAACGCTAGGTGATCCTCTCTTTTCTGACCTAACTGTGACCCTAACAAAGGGAGATCGGCTTGGTTTGGTCGCGGCGAACGGGCGCGGCAAGACAACGTTGCTGGGCTGCATTGCTGGTACTTTTGAGCCGACCAGCGGTGACATCACCCGGGCACGCGGGCTTCGAGTTGGGCATGTGGCGCAATATGTGCCTGATGCTGATCTGGATATGACGCTTTACAACAAGGTTTTATCTGCCCTGCCCGCCGATCAGGCCGACTTCGAGGGCTGGCGGGTTGATGTGGCGCTGGACGAACTTTCGGTGCCATTTGAGCTGCAGCAGACACTGCTTCGCGAGCTTTCGGGCGGCTGGCAGCGTACCGCGCTCTTGGCGGCCGCGTGGATCACACAACCTGATATCCTGCTGCTTGATGAGCCGACGAACCACCTTGATCTGGGCCGGATCGCCTTATTAGAGACTTGGTTGACCAACCTTCCCCGTGAAGTGGGCGTTGTCATCACCAGCCATGACCGCGCCTTTCTCGATGCCACCACGAACCGCACGCTTTTCCTGCGCGAAACTAGCAGCCGCGATTTCGCGACCCCGTTTAGCCATGCGCGACTGGCGCTGGATGAAGCAGACGCGGCAGATGAACGCCGCTTTGCAAACGATCTCAACAAGGCCAGCCAATTGCGCAAACAAGCGGCAAAACTCAAAAACATCGGGATCAACTCTGGCTCTGATTTGCTCATCACCAAGACCAAACAACTGACCGAACGCGCAGCCAAGATCGAGGCTGCCGCCAAACCCGCCCACCGCGAAAAAGGAGCGGGCGAGATCAAGCTTGGGAATGCGGGTACCCACGCCAAAGCGCTTGTGACCTTTGACGATGTGCAGGTTAGCACACCAGATGGCAGGCCGCTTTATACCAGTGGCCAAAAATGGATCACGCCCGGCGATCGGATCGTTTTACTGGGCGCCAATGGCACGGGCAAAACGCAACTGATGAACATGGTGTACCGCGCCCTGATTGGTAAGGACAGCACCGTGAAATCTGCGCCGTCGGTGACCCTTGGCTATTCCGATCAGCACCTGTCCCAACTGACCCCGACCGACACACCGATGCAGGCGATTGGCGATTTCGGGCTTGGCGATCAGCGCGCACGCGGATTGCTCGCGGCAGCGGGGGTAATGATCCAGATGCAAGACACCCCGCTTGCCAAACTATCGGGCGGACAAAAGGCGCGGCTGGCAATGCTGGTTTTGCGTTTGCAACATCCGAACTTTTACCTGCTGGATGAACCGACAAACCATTTGGATATCGAAGGGCAAGAAGCCTTGGAGGAAGAACTTTGCGCACATGACGCCGCCTGCCTGCTTGTCAGCCACGACCGCAGCTTTGTGCGTAATGTCGGCAATCGGTTTTGGTGGATTGATCGGCGCAGATTGGTTGAGGTTGAAAGCCCAGAGGCGTTCTTTGAGGCGCAGATGAGTTAAAACCCATCCTACTCTGCGGCGAGAGCGGCCTGCGTATCGCGCCCAATTTCGGCAATCTCTGCGATCACGTCGGTTAGAGCCGTGCGGAATTCATCAAAGTCAGCGCGGGGTTTTAGCGTAACCTCGTCCATATAGAGCGCGCGGTCGATTTCGATCTGCACGGCATGTTGCCGCCGCGACGGCCGGCCATAATGCTGTGCGATATAGGCCCCCGCGAATGGCACGTTACGCGCAACCTCCAATCCACGCGAAGCAAAGGCTGCCTCGATCTGCTCGACAATTGCGGTAGAGGCCGAAGCACCAAAGCGATCCCCCAACACCACATCGGGCCGCGGCGATCCGCCTGTCGCGATGTTATCAAGCGCCTCGTGTGGCATTGAGTGGCAATCAATTAAGATCGCCCGCCCAAAGGTGCGATGATTTTCATCGATCAGTGTTTGCAGTGCATCGTGATAGGGCCGCCAATAGTTGGCGATGCGGAAATGCGCCTCTTCAAGCGAGAGTTTGCCGTCGTAGATAGACCGACCGTTGGCCACGACTCGGGGAATCACGCCCAGACCGCTTGCAACACGCGGATTATGCGACACACGACGGACACCTGAAATTAACGCAGCATCGAATTCATCTGGTCCACGGTTGAGATCAAGATAGGCCCGTGGCGCATTTGCAGTCAGCAGTGGTGCGCCAAATTCTGGTGCTTCCCCATAAAGCAAATCAACAAAAGCGTCCTCAGACGAGCGAATTTCAGCAGCATCAAGCCTTGCCGCGTCCAAAAATGCCTGTGGATAGTCCCGTCCGCTATGGGGTGACGCGAAAATCACGCTTGTTGTGCGTGCGTTCGGCTGGGCAAGATGATAGGGCGCTTTAAACATTGTTGCTCCTTTGCCAATACACTAGCCCATAAAATGAGTTTTTCAAAAGGCCTTGATCCCCCCTCCGACTCCTTTTATAGACCGCACGACTGACGCGGAAATTCCCGCGTCCTATTTAGTTATAGGACGTTGAAATAACCAAAGGCAGACATTGGATGATTAGCTCAGCGGTAGAGCACTTCGTTGACATCGAAGGGGTCACTGGTTCGATCCCAGTATCGTCCACCAGAATTTAAGTGGGGTCACTCTGACCCTGAATGTAACCCAAGGCGCAATCGCCGCGCCGCGACAAAGAAGGAATGAACCCATGAAAGTTCGTAACTCCCTCCGTTCGCTCAAGCAGCGTCACCGCGATTGCCGCGTCGTGCGCCGTAAGGGCCGCGTCTATGTAATCAACAAGACGCAGCGTCGGTTTAAAGCTCGTCAGGGCTAAACCAACGTAAGTATTGATCGTTAAAAGGTCGTGCCCCTCATCGGGCGCGGCCTTTTCTTTTGGCGAATCACTGCTGAGGTCCGCGAAGTAGGATGACGAGTAACTTCGGTGCTGCCCCCCCCCGCGTCTACCTTGGGAGAACAGCGCGACAACTGATGGCATTGGAGTCTTCATCAAAATCCAGTTTTGTTGCTCAAGACGCATCCACAACAATCACGCTGGTCCAAATTTTGCCCTGTTTTCAACTTAGGCGATATTTATGATTAAAATTCACCAATTCTTTCTGCGAACCACTATCGTGATTACGATAATCACACTCGCGCTTTCAGCGTCCGTAATAGTGCAGCAGCTTAATAGAAATATTAGGGGCAAGCTCGACAGCTTTCTTTATATTCCCTCGATAGGCCTCGCCGTTATCCTCGCGTTCTTGAGCATACCTAAATTGCGCTGCAACGCTGTCGCTGCACCTCACAGGTTAATTCATATCGCGGTTCAGGTTATAATGGGTTTATGTGGCGCCGTTTTGATCACTTGGACAGGGCTGGTGGCATTTAACTCACCATTGATGGGTCAGTTCTATATGGCACCCTTTCTCGCTTTGGCATGTGGCGCCATTTATGTGGCCTTAGGCATTATTGGCAGCCTCCGCGCCATTTGGACACCAGCCTGACTATCATCACTACCTGCCCCAAAAGTCCGCTTGGTCGACTTGTTTAAGTAACCCAACCACTCTTCAAAGGGCCGCGGTGCCCGGTAAGGAATTTTCCAGCAGACCTCCCCCATTTTTTATGCAGGCCCCGCTTTGGACTGGTCAGAGCGGTTCTATTGGGTCTAGGCTAACCACATTAACTATATTTTGGAGCTGCTATATGCGACGTACAACGATTCCGACCACCGCTTTACTCATGGCCCTCGCCTCGCCTTTGGCGGCGCAGGATCTATGCGGTGGCAAAGGTGCTGGTGGTCAATGGGTCGGCGGCAGCGAAGAGAGTTCAGACATCACCACGACGGAAGCCTACCAAGAGCAAATGGCGCTTGTATTGGGCGGTAATGCCTATGTCGGCCTGTTTTCGCTCTCGGAACCAACCGAGGTCCGCATTGAAGCTGCAGGTCGTGGGGGCGGTGATCCGTTGATCGAGGTATTTGACGCTGCTGGTGGGATCGTTGCAACTGACGACGATTCTGGTGGCGGAGGCGCGGCGCGCTCTGAGGTATCGCTCGAAGCGGGCACCTATTGCGTTAACATGAAACCCTACGACAGCGGCCCGATGACCGCCTTCCTGCGCGTCGGCCGCATGGACCAAGAGCCGTTGACCGATGGGTCATCGGCGAGCGGTGAGGGAACATCACCGTCGAATGATTGCTCTGCCGCGACGCCAATGGGCGAAATTGGCGCGGTCAACGCAGCCTCCGTGGACGAGACGAGCCATTGGTCGTTCACCCTGTCGGAACCAACCGCGATCACGATTACGGCCAATGGTGACGGCGCGGACCCTACCATTGCGCTTTATGATAGCGACGGCACGACGCTTGCCGAAAACGATGATTTCGACGGGCTGAACTCGCGCATTACGCAATCCAACCCACTGCCTGCTGGCGACTATTGCATCGGCATGGGCGCATTGAGCGATACTAGCGTCCCAATTGCGACAACCGTGACAGTTTACGATGCCGCAGCCGAACTCGCAGCACTTTACGCACGTGGTGAAGCAGCGCCGCCGCTCGACGGTTCTGTCGCAGTGACAGCCATGGGCGAGATTACCAGCCGTTCGCGCCAAGACATTCAAGTTGGCAGCGAAGTTGCTTGGTTTTCAATGGATATCGCAGACTCCAGCCTGATCTTGATCGAAGCAATTGCAGCTGGCGACGGCGGTGACCCTTGGCTTGTGATTTATGATGACCTTGGCCGTAAGGTTGGTGAAAACGACGACAATGATGGGCTCAACAGCCTTTTGACGGCGCGGGTCCAAAAGGGCACCTACATCTTTGGCGTCAAACAGGTAGGCGACAGCCAAGGCTTTGTCCGTCTCTTGGTCGAACGCTACGTTCCTGCCGAGTAAAACCTAATCGTGGCGGCGGGAAATCCCAGCCGCCACATGCCACCGTTCTAGTTGCCCGCAGGGATCAGCAATTGCACCAAAGCAGCTTGGGTTAGAAACCCTGTCGGCGCGAGGTTACGGCCCCGTTGGAATTGCCGAATAGCGCGGCGGCTTTCGTTCGTGAAACGTCCATCCGTCGGACCAGGATCAAAACCAAGCTGGGCAAGGCGTCCCTCGACAATCCGCCGTGTAATCACGTTAAGGTTCAGGGCCGCTTCTTCTTGGTTCGCTTGATCTGTCGTTGCCGCTGTTGATTGCTCGGTTTGGAGCGCGGCCATGCGGGCGTTTGCCTCATCGCGAAACGCGCCCCTGCGTTGATTTTTCAGATAGGTTTCATATCCAGCAATTGAGTTTGCATTCCGTGCGATCGTCCATGCATCCCGATCTGCGCGGGCGGCTTGCGCAAGCTTATCTGCCTCATAGCGTTCCAATTGCTCAGCCGCCTGTTCGGCATAGAGCCCGTCAGGATAGCGTTCCAAGTAGCTGCGCAAACCAGCCTCGCGGCCATTGGCACCAGTTTCTTCCCAATAGGCGCGGTCACGGCGCAGTTGCGCTTCACGCTCACGGGCAGCCTCTGCCTCTAGCTGCGCCGACCTGCGCGATGCTTGGGCGTTGATCCGCGTGATCTGCTCATCGGTGAGGTAGCCGCTTTGCGCAAATCCGTTCTGCTGCTGCCAATTGGAAACCGCCGACCGTGTACCCTGCCCGAAAATTCCGTCAATGCCGCGCGTATTATAGTTCAGGATCGAAAGATCCCGCTGAATGCTACGACGCTGATCGCGGGTCAGGTTCAGTCCATCTTCTGCAAGACGTGCCGCACGATTTGGTTCACTACGAATTACATCAATCGCCGTCTGTGCAGCTTGGGCATGCTCACCCCGTGGAAAGCTGCGCAGGAATTCAGTGTAGGCCTCAAGCGTGTCGCGCGTTTTCGTTTGTTCCCACAACAGGCTCTCACCAATGCGGTCAACGACATAAGGGCGTGGATCACTCGCACGCGGCGCAGGTGCATCGCCTTGCATGATCAGCGCGTGAGGGCGGTATCCCTGAAGCGAAATGTTGCGATTTCCTGCCACGGCCTCCACCACATCCGCCTGCGGCGCAACTATTGTATCCTCAATCAAGGCCGTGATATTACGCGGATCACCGATGACGACGGTCACGCCTTGCGGGATATCAAGGCGACCAATGCCTTCACTTAGGACCGTGTCGATCCGGTCTCGCTCTTTATCGTCATAGCTCAACAAGAGGATCGATTGCCCGGGCGTGGCGGCCATGACGCTAAGCACGCTTTCAACCGAGATCGCGTCCTGTCCCAGTCCAAAAATCTCAGGCGTCCCTGCATCTACCGCCATCATCCACGTGCGGTTATCATCAGTCACAAACCGACCGGATAAGGCAACGACGAGCCTTTCGGCCTCCGCGCTGCGGTCATGCAACCGCTCCAACAGTTCGCGCATCGCCTGCGCGTCATCGTTTTCCAAGGTTTCGACAGTATAGCCCGCAACAGCCAGTTCGCGTGCAGCGTCCGTCACGGTTGTCCCGCCAACAAAGCGGTCAAGCGTGCGGTACCGCTCGACCCCGATTAAAACAGCCGCATCCTGTGCGAGGGCTGGGTGGGCAAACAGGGCAAGTGCAGTCGTCATCAGTAGGCGGCGCATCATAGTCTCCAGTCGTTGATCAATTTTTCCAAACAAGCGTTTGGCGTTATCTCAGACTAGGCATCAGGCGCAGTGTTATTCAATATCGAAGTCTCGCGCGGCGTTTTTCGGGGTAAATCCGCCAAAACGCAAACGGGCCTCGCAAGCGCGATGCCGCGAGGCCCGTTTCATTTGGCCAAAAGTTTACGGTGACTTAATAGAACAAGCCCGCATTGTTCATCAGCACGATGTTGAGAATTTGGATCCCGATCAAGGCAACAATTGGCGTAAAGTCGATGCCGCCAAAGTTCGGCAAAATGCGGCGGATCGGGCCGTAGACCGGCTCTAAGATGCGCTGCAACGTGTACCAAACCTGCCCGACAAGCGGCTGACGGATGTTAAGGACCTGAAAACTGATCAACCAACTCATGATGAAATGTGCGAAAATCAGCGTGCGGGCGATACCCAAAAGTAGCATCAGGATTTGGAACAAGGATTGCATGGTCATGCCTTTCTAATCTGTTGCCTTGGAAGTAAGGGCCAAAAGGCGATTGGGCAAGGGGACGCTTGCCGCGAGGTTACAAATTGACCTTAACGTCAATACGCGTATTTTGCTTACGAATTTTGAAAGTCATCCCATGTATCCCTTTGTCCGTTTGATCAAAGAACTTGTCGTCCATCGCAAGGCGCCCGCTCTCGACATTCTCGGCACCCATGTCTCGCACCACCGCTGCTGGCCGCATGACATCGACAACTTTCTCGAGATGAACAACGGCCGCATTCTGACGATCCTTGATTTGGGGCGGACAGGCCTTGCGCAACGTACTGGTTTGCTTCGCGTACTGCGTGCCCAAAAATGGGGGCTGACGATGGCAGGCGTGTCGGTGCGCTACCGCAAGCGGATCACGCCTTTTGTGAAATTCAAAATCGTCAGCCGGGCAATCGGTTGGGATGACCGGTTCTTTTATGTCGACCAGTCAATCTGGATCGGAGACGAATGCGCGACCCAAGCGCTTTACCGCTCCGCCGTCGTCCAGAAAGGGCGCATCGTCGCCCCTGCCCGCGTGTTCGAGCAGATCGGCCATCATGGCACCTCACCAGAGTTGCCGCTCTGGGTCAAAAACTGGATCGACGCCGACGCCACCCGCCCTTGGCCACCTGAGCGCTAAGGCAATTAAAGGCGCTTGCCAGCCCGCCCTGATCCAGTGTCTTATCCCCTAAAGAAAAAAGGGGACAGGCCGTGGAAATTAGCAAGAAAAAGAAGATTTGGGGCTGGATGACCTTCGATTGGGCCACGCAGCCGTTCTATACGCTTGGCCTGACCTTCATTTTCGGACCTTATTTCGCAGCCGTCGCCGCCAAATATTACCTCGGCATCGGGCTTGATGCGGCCGCAGCTGACGCACAAGCGCAATCCATTTGGGGGCTGGGACAAACCCTATCTGGGCTTTTGATCGCCTTTACCGCGCCTGTCCTTGGTGCGTTTGCAGATACTTCAGGGCGTAAAATGCCGTGGATTTTATTCTTCTCGGTCATCTACGTTGTTGCGTCAGCAATGCTCTGGGGACTCACGCCCGACGGGGCAAATTTGCTCTGGATGCTTTTCATCTTTTACGTTGGCTTCTTTGCGGCCGAAAGCGCGCTGAACTTCGTCAACGCGATCTTGCCCTCCTTGGGGAATGAAAAAGAAATCGGGCGTATTTCAGGCTCTGGCGCAGCGTTCGGGTACTGGGGCGGCGTTGTCTCACTTTTCATCATGCTGTTGTTCTTTGCAGAGGGTGACACAGGCGTCACATTCCTCGGCATTCAGCCGCTGTTTGGGCTTGATCCTGAATTGCGCGAAGGCACCCGCTTTGTCGGTCCATTCATCGCGATCTGGTTCATCATTTTCATGGTCCCCTTCTTCATGTGGGTCCGCGACGATCCCAAAGTCGCCAGCGAGCGCCCTACTATGCGCACAGTCTTGGCTAATCTCTGGGCGACACTGCAATCGGTTTACAAACGCAAAAGCCTGATGAATTTCCTGATCGGCTCCATGGTCTACCGCGATGCCTTGAACGCACTCTACGCCTTTGGAGGGGTCTATGCCGCGCTTGTTCTGGATTGGCACACGATGCAGATCGGGATCTTTGGCATCATCGCTGCAATTGCCGCCGCAGTCGTCACGTGGATCGGTGGGCTATGCGATCAGAAATACGGGCCTAAGCCTGTCATTACAGTCGCCATCCTGACCCTGATTGCCGTTTGCACGATCATCGTCGGCATGAACCGCGATCACCTGTTTATGATGACATTGCCAGAAGGTTCGTCACTGCCCGACACGATCTTTTACATCTGTGGTGCGGCAATCGGCGGTGCGGGTGGCGCACTTTATTCTGCGTCCCGTTCCCTCATGGTTCGCCACACCCATCCCGAACGACCAGCCGAGGCCTTTGGCCTGTTTGCCCTGACTGGCAAGGCAACTGCCTTCCTTGCACCTGCACTCATCACACTCTTCACTGTGATCAGCGGGAATACGCAAATTGGATTTATCCCCGTCATCATCCTTTTCTTGATCGGTTTGATCATGCTACGGTGGGTTAACAAAGACGGAGACAGAGCAGAATGGTCCGCTTAAGTATAGCAATCGCCCTTATCGCCGCCCTCGCATCTTGCGGCGGTGACAAGACTTCATCTCAGACAGCCAAGGCGAGCATCAGCACGCAAGGCTCCAGTGATAACCGCGTCGCCAAAGAGGTGTTCGGCAGGGTTGCCACGTCATCATCTGGGCGACCGCAGTCCTTTGGTGGCTATGCCCGCGGGTGCCAAGCAGGTGCTGTGCAGCTTCCTCAAACGGGCCCAACGTGGCAAGCCATGCGCCTTTCGCGTAACCGTAACTGGGCGCAGCCGCAAACCGTTGACTATATCCAAGACCTATCCCGCTTTGCCGCGACCCAGTCTGGGTGGAGCGGTCTTTATGTGGGCGACATGAGCCAACCACGTGGCGGCCCCATGCTCACTGGCCACGCCAGCCACCAGACGGGCCTTGATGCCGATATCTGGATGCTCCCGCCGAACCGTCTGAACTTGTCCGCCGCCGAGCGCGAGAGCCTGTCGTCAATCTCGATGCGCCGCGCCAGTGGTGCCTTTGTAAACTCAAGCTGGACCCCGCAACACGAAGCGATCCTCAAAGCTGCTGCCTCTGATCCGCGTGTTGCACGTATCTTCCTGTTTCCGGGTGCAAAGGTAGAGATGTGCAAAAACGCGACCGGCGACCGAAGCTGGCTGCGCAAAATCCGCCCTTGGTGGGGTCACCACTATCATTTCCACGTGCGACTCAACTGCCCTGCAGGAGCTGCTGGCTGCGAGGATCAAGCGCCGCCGCCGCCAGGTGATGGTTGTGCCGAGGCGCAGGGCTGGGTTGACCGTATCCTGAACCCGCCACCACCAAAGCCCGCAGATCCAAACGCAACACCGACGCCACGGCGCGGCCCGTTGAAAATTTCGCAACTGCCCGGACAATGCACGAGCGTTATCAACAACTAAGATGCGTCGTCGTTTAGGTCTTCTTGCGTTCATTTGCATTGGGCAAGCCGCATGTGCCGAAACAACGCTTCTGAGCGAGACGATTTGGACGGCTAAGGGCGAGAACTTTGGCGGCTATTCGGGGTTAGAGTTAAGCTCCGATGGCCTCCACTTCACAACCATAACTGACCGCGGCATTTTGATAACGACGGGAACTTTGACGCGCGAAGATGGCGTGATCACAGGCGTTGCAGACGTGGAAGACGTCTCGCACCCGAATTTGGAGGGTAACGCTGTCGCAGGTTGGGCCGACGCCGAAGGCCTTGCAATTGCCCCTGATGGCACGATCTATATCTCCACCGAGGGGCCACTGCACGGCATCCTTACCTATCCTGTCGGGGCCACCGAAACCGTAGTGCTGCCAAAGCATCCCGCCTTTGCAAACCTGCAAGGCAATAGCTCGCTGGAGGCCCTCGCGATCGGCCCCGACGGCGCGCTTTACACGATCCCTGAAAGGTCGGGCCGAATGACGCGGCCGTTCCCTGTGTACCGTTTCAAAGACGGTAAATGGGACATCCCCTTCGCCATCCCGCGCCGCGATGAGCACCTTGTATCTGGCGCAGACATCGGACCTGATGGCCGGCTTTATGTGTTGGAACGGCAATTCACGGGCCTCGGATTCAAAACTCGCGTGCGCCGCTTTGAATTGGACGGGACCCATGAGACCACCGTCCTCGACACCGCCAACGCAACCCACGACAATCTCGAAGGGATCAGCGTCTGGCGTGATGCGGCAGGGCAACTGCGGATAACGATGATCTCAGACGATAACTTCAAATTCTTTCAGCAAACCCAGATCGTCGAATACCAAATCGACGATTGACCGAACCTGTTTCAAGCGGTAATGCAGCGCGTCCCTGAATGGTCGGGGGCCAAGTGCCGCACCCTTGTTAAAACGGATAATGCAATAAAATGTCTAAGCTCATTCCTGGCGTGATCGCCATGGCCATCGTTGTGGTGGCCTCAAACATCCTCGTTCAATTCCTCATCCTCGATGGACTGCTGACGTGGGGGGCCTTCACCTACCCGCTCGCGTTCCTTGTCACCGATATCATGAACCGCATCTATGGCGCGGCAGCAGCCCGCAAGGTTGTCTATGTGGGTCTCATTGTTGGGATTATTTGCTCGTTGATCGGGTCCCAGATCATGCTGGAATACGGTCCAGCAGTTGCGTTGCGCGTCGCGATTGGGTCGGCTTCGGCGTTTTTGGTGGCGCAGTTATTGGACATCGCTGTGTTCAACCGCCTCCGCGTCGGGTCTTGGTGGAAGGCGCCGCTTGTCTCCACGACCATCTCGTCCATCGTTGATACGGTGATCTTCTTCACTATCGCTTTCTCTAGCCTTTTCAATGGGTTCAGCCAGATGGCGGCGGAGCAAATCATGTGGGCGCAGGGGCCTGTTCCTTTCCTGAACGTCGGATCAGAGGTGCCGCTTTGGGTCAGTTTGGCTGTTGCGGACTGGGGCGTTAAGATTTTGATCGCTTTGATCGCCTTGGTGCCGTTCCGCATTATTATTGGAAGAATGACACAACCTACCAGATGAGGTGAAAAACCTTTTGACATATACCTCATATATGCAAAACTCCTCTTATCGAAACATTTTGAAAGGAGGTGATCCAGTGCATCATGAAGTATTGGAGAAGGCAGTCGGGACAACTTGGGGGGCCGTTTTCTAGAGCAATCTCTAGGACTTAGCAACCCAAGGTGGGTAACCTAACCGACCCGCCTCCGTGATTCAGGAAAGGGCCATTCCAACGCCGGAGTGGTCCTTTTTTCTTGTCCAGAAACGGCATACACTGGGCGTGCACCACGCGTGCACCAGACGTGCACAGGAAATACACCATGCGGATTAACGACCAGATTGAGCTCGCGGAATGGGAGCTGACGGAAAGCTTCACCCGCGCCTCTGGTCCGGGTGGTCAGAATGTGAACAAGGTGTCGACGGCAGTGGAGTTGCGGTTCGAGGCGGAACGCTCGCCCAACTTGCCCGACCCCGTGAAGGTGCGGCTCAAACGGCTGGCGGGACAACGCTGGACCAAAGAGGGGGCGATTGTGATCTTCGTGCAAGACACCCGCTCCCAAGCGCGCAACCGAGAACTGGCCCGCGAACGGCTAACCGAACTGATCATCGCCGCCACCCTTGTGCCTAAACGCCGCCGCGCGACCAAGCCGACCTATGGGTCCGTGAAGCGGCGGCTGGCGGGGAAGAAAGAGCGCGGGGAAGTGAAGAAGCTGCGGGGGAAGGTTGAGGAGTAGAAACGACGATTGGACTCTTCAAAAAACTGCTTGGCTTAACCGCGGTTTTGGTCAACTTTGGCGGGAGTAACTTGTACGTTCGGCCTACCCAAAGAGTAATTAGATGACCAAACCATTGCCTATTGACGCCACACCCCAAAAACGGCTTTTTCTATCAATTATTGCTGACTACGATTTCAAGACTTCGCTATGTGAATTGGTCGACAACGCACTAGACCACTGGAATTCGAGCGATCGCCTTTCCCCGCTAAAAATTCAAGTTTTTATGAACCAAGATCGGCAACAGGTCACGGTCAAAGATACAGCAGGAGGCGTACCAAGGGATCAAATTCAACCGCTGATTGCACCTGGTGCCAGTAGAGAGGTGGTCTCCGATCAAATGATCGGAAACTTTGGGGTAGGAGGAAAGCGAGCAGGCGTTGCAATTGGGGAATTGGTTGAAGTCTATACCCGCGTTGGTGAGGGGCAAGGACACAAATTTAAAATTGATAACGAATGGCTTCAGCACGAAGACTGGAACATGGATATTGACGAAACAACCGAAATTGAAGCTGGTGAGACTAAAATCAATATTTCAAAACTACGCCAAGGTTTTAGCCACGACGATTTACGTTCGATTTTTTCACATCTTTCCGATACTTATGCGAACTTCATTTCAAATGATTGCGCCATATTTTTCAATGGGAAGCCACTTGAAAAGAACAAGTTTGATAATTGGGCATACCCCCAAGAATATCCCCCCCTGACAGGTGAAGTAGTATTTTCGCCCGACGACAGAAACGAAATCAGTATACGGGTCACTGGAGGCTTAATTTCAGATCGGTCTCCAAAAGAAGGCAACTACGGGGTCTATTTTTATTGCAATAAGAGACTAATTCTTGCTCATGAAAAGACCCACCATGTTGGCTTTTTGAGTGGGTATGCTGGCGTTCCCCACCCTGACGCTTCCCTTTGCAGAGTTATCGTTGAAATGACTGGTCTGCCCAGCCTGATGCCATGGAACTCAAGTAAGAGCGGCATAAACTGGAGTCATCCCGTTTTCATGGAAATCCGTGAACGGATATTTTCAACAGCCAAACGATTTTCGACAATTTCGCGTCGACTAAAAAATGAGCGTGAAACTGCGGTATTTCCATTCGTAACTGGCGCTATCAAAGAATTCGACTTTCAAAGATCTCAAACTGGAAAAGAGATTATAAATCTACCTGTGCCACGAGGCCGCGCAAAAAAGTACTCCGAACGAATCTTTGATGACAACAAGGAGCTGTTTGCAAAAAAGCCGTGGACCAGAGGTATCGTTGAAGCCATCGGAGTAGCGGATTTCATTTCGCGACGTCCATTGTCGACGAAAAACAGAATTGTTCTACTTTTGCTGGACAGCACCTTCGAAATATCGCTGAAAGAATTTCTCGTTCATCAGAATTCCAAGTATTATCCTGATGAAGAAATCGCAAAGATTTTTAAGAGCCGCAAAAAAGTTCTTGATGAAGTAAAGTTACTGGTGAACTTGCGGCAATCGGACCTCGATTTAGCATACCACTATGCAAATTTGCGAAATAAACTAGTTCATGAGCGCGCAACGGTTGATATATTGGATGAAGATGTACAAATTTATTGGCAAGTTGTGGAGCGGGTCGTGAAGAAGCTTTTTAAAGTGAAGCTTTAAACCACAACCTCAACCTTCTCCTGCTCACCGACCCCGAACACCCGCTTGTACCGTGCGATCTCGCTTTCGGGGCCCATGGCTTTGTTCGGGTTGTCGCTCAGTTTCACGGTGGG
>ENA-OWPI01001454-OWPI01001454.1-marine-metagenome-genome-assembly--contig:-NODE-1454-length-26169-cov-4.081443_pt1 | contig 26169 bp, 27 predicted proteins | sample MGYA00238138_ERZ651775 | MGnify/ENA primary metagenome ERZ651775 (study PRJEB26906, sample SAMN06265043) | marine metagenome | isolation source: Helgoland LTER site | place: Germany:Helgoland, sampling...
AGACGTGTGCTCTTCCGATCTAACTGTCGTGATAGTATTGAATTTCCAAAAACATACATCCTTCATCTGATCTAAATGGTCCATGATTAGTTCCAGGAGGACGGCATGCATAGGCTGGGCTTTGAGTAGTTGTTTTTTTATTACCTGGTAAATCATTTCCTAGTGTAATTGAACCTCTTATCATGTAAACTTCTTCCCAATAATCATGAACAAAAACTTCAGTATTAAACGATCCAGGTAAAAACCTAATTAACCTTGTTCTTACACCAGTCTTTTTATTTTCATCTAAACTTCCCGATAACATTTTCATTTCAATTCCAGGTCCTGCTCCAGGAGCTAGTTCCCAACCTTCATTAATATCTATTTTTGAAAAATCAAAAGCGCTTTTTAACATTTAATGTTCCTTTTTGTTTATAATTTTTTGTAAGTCATCAAACCATTTTATGTTAGAGGTATCCTTTTCCTCCTTTGAATTTAATATTTTTTCAATTAATAAATTAACGTCATGTTTAGCTTCGATTTTATTTTCAATTAAATTAAAAGATTTGTCACATATTTCTTTTTCTGTCATTGGATTTTCAGGGTCACCTTTTGCGTGAATATTTGTTTTTTTTATACTTAAACCGTTCTTAAATTTTACATTTATTGAAGCAGAATAGTTTCTAGGAAAATTTTTTGACATTTTCTTATTCTCAATAATTTTAATTTTACTTATGATATTTTTGACTTGTATTTTTTCAAGATAGCTAATGTTAAAGTATTCATCCATAATTTTTCCATAAATTAAAGATAAAGCACAGCAATGTTGTAAAGAAAACTTGCCTTCAATATTATTTTTAGGTTCTTTTTTGTCACAGAATTCAATAGCAGTTGAATAGGTTTCAATTTCAATTTTTTTAATTTCATCAAATGTTACATTTTTTTTATCGGCTTCTTGTTTTACATATAAGGATACACCTATAACTGGATGGCTATGCCTGCATGCTGGCCAAGGTTTATTACTAATTTCATTTATCAAATGAATGTTTTCTTCTTTTATTAATTCATTATATTTGATATTTTTTGCATATCCTTTTAAAAAACCCAATTCCCCTTCAATCATGTCAATTGGTGCTCTTGTATCATGTTGAGCCATATATGCAGCAGTAACCCCGCATTTTGAGGCGTTAGCAAGAGCGTATTGTTTAGCTTCGCCTTCTCCTTTTCTACATTGCCAAATCCCACTAGATGTCATTGTAGCAAGGTTTAAAGAGTTCTTTAAATTTTCTGTAAAACTTTTTTTATCATTATTAACGTTTAAAATATAACTAGATGCTGTAGCTGCACCAAAAACCCCACATGTTGAACTTGAATAAAATGTTTTGTAATGTTCTGGTCCTAAACAATTACCCATTCTTATAGCAGCTTCGTAGCCTGATATAATTGCAATTAAAAAATTTAAAGTAGTTACTTTCTTATGAGAAGCTGTTGCAATTGCTGCTGGTATGATAGTGTCCCCTGGATGTATTATAGATGTTCTATGAACATCATCTAACTCTAAAATATTTCCAACTGAAGCATTTATAAAGGCACTGTCAAAAACACTTAATTGTTTTTTATCAAATAAATTAAGTGATTTTCCATTTGGAAGTATCTTTTGTAAATTATTAAATGGCTTTGCTTGTTCAGTAAAAGTCCCAGCAACTGAGTAACCAATCCAATCAATAATTTCTAATTTTGCCTTTTTAATAGATACTTTATTCGGTTTCTTAATTAATTGATTTACAAATTTATCTATCATTTGAATTTTCATATTACTATAAGTATCATTAAATCATATACTAAACATCATTTTAAAAAATGTTAATGTTAATTAAATACATTTGCCATTAATCAATTTAACTGATTATAATATTTATTATAAGTTAATTATAATTAATGGAGATATTAGATGTTTGAAACAACAAGACGTAATTTTTTAAAGAATTCGGCTTTAGTTGCAGCTTCTGCTTCTCTTAGTCAATCTTTTATTGCGGATGCATTTGCGGCTGACCCTCTTAAAATTTGGACTATTGGAGTTGCAAAAGTAACTAAAACTTGGGATGAGATGGGAAAGCAAGCAGGAGTTCCTCTTGTGTATTCAGCTAAAAGTGGTTCAGCTGACCAAGCAATACAAAAGTTTTTTGTTGGAGACGGTCAAAAGTTATATGACGCTATTACTGATAATGGTGGTGGTCAAGAAGATGCTATGTCTGACAATAAGGCAATTGTACCTCTTGATGTTTCAAAAATAAAAAATTGGAAAAATTTAATTCCTGCTTATAACGAAGGTAATGTAGCTGCTAATACAATTCGTAATAAAAAAGGTGAAATAGTAGGGGTTCCATATATTTCTAACGCTGATTCAATGGCCTATAATAAAAGTAAAGTTGGTGGTGATATTGATACTTGGGACGCTCTTTTTGATAGTCAATTTAAAGGTTATGCTGCAATGCAAAATGACTCTGGACCTACATTGACAACAACAGCTGTTTATTTAAAAGAATCTGGTAAACAAGATATTGTTAATCCTTCAGACATGTCAAAATCAGAAGTAAAAGGTGTTTGTGAGTTTTTAATCAATATGAAAAAGAAAGGTCAATTTAGAACTTTCTGGGATGGCTTTGGAAATGGTGTTGACCTTTTAGCAAGTGAAGAAGTGCTAGTATCGTCCTGCTGGGAACCAATTGCAGTGATAGCAGCAAAAAAGGGTGCTGATATTCATTATGGTACAATGAAAGAAGGTCATCAAACTTGGAATAATGTATGGATGTTAACAAAAGGTGGTAAACAAAGAGGTCAAGAAGATAATTTTTATAAATTAATGGATCTATATTTATCTCCTTGGTTTGGTGCGAGAACACTATCTGGACTTGGATTTACACCGCAAATGACAGGTGTTAATGAATATGTTAATGCTAATCCAGGCGATTTCGATGCTAAGAAAAAAGCTGCCATTGCTCAAAGATTAAAAAATAAAGCTGCAAGAATGGCTGTTAAAGGAAATTCTTGGCAAAACTTATACCCTAAAGAATTAAGGGCATATCAAGATTGGTGGGCTAAAGTCCAAGCTGCTTAATTTATAAAACTATATATACAACCCTGTTAATCAGGGTTGTATTTTTTATTGGTTCTTTAATGTTTAATTCCAAAAATAATTTACTTTTCAAAATCCCAGTCATTTTTATGATTATATTTTTTGTACTTCCTTTGCTTTTAACAGTTGTATGGAGTGTGTTTGAAAGGACTATGTTTTGGATGGAGCCAGGATTTACTCTTTTTTCTTATGAAAATTTCTTTTTTTCATCACGACTTGAAAATTTTCTTTCTTCAATGTTTCACTCCTCTATTTCTGTTGTTTGTGCTTTTTTTATCGGTTTTCCCATTGCGATATTTATTAGACGTAGAGTAAAAAAAGTTGCTCAACATAGAGTAATGTTACTTTTTATTCTTCCTTTCATGGTTTCTGAAATTATTAGAATATTTGCTTTAAGACCTATTCTTTCTAGGAATGGTGTTCTGAATTCACTTCTTATGGACTTCAATTTTATAGATACACCAATTTCTGCATTCGTATTTACACCAACGGGTGTTGTAATTGGAGAGATTGTTTCTTTTTTGCCATTTATGATTTTTTCAACTTTTTTAGCTTTAGAAGCTATCCCAAATTATATTTTTGAAGTCTGTGCAGATTTAGGTGTGAATAGAAGAAGAATGTTTAAAGATATTCTTTTACCTTTGGCTGCTCCAGGTCTGTTTGCTGGAAGTGTTTTTATCTTCGTAAATGGTATAGGCATAGCGTTAATACCAACAATATTAGGTGGTCCAGGTTCTGTTAATGCTGGTCTTATAGCTACTCAAGCAATAATTGCGCTTGATTTTCCTTTAGCAATGGCAGTAAGCGCAATTATGATGTTTACCTTAATGGGATTACTTTATATAGGTCATAGGTTATTTAATTTAACAAAGTTATTGGAGCCAATTAGTTAATGTCATTAAGAGATGATTTTCAACCTAGATGGAAGTTAACTTTAAAGTGGGGATGGCTATCATTTGCTGTTTTTATCTTAATGGCACCAGTATTTTATACTATGTATATTTCTTTTAATGAGCTTGGCTTTGGCGCAAAATACTATATTTTTACTTTTCAATGGTATGAAAGTGTATTTTCTGACAAACAGTTAATTGGTTCATTAGGTTGGACTATGTTACTGGCAATAATAACTTTACCCATTGTTATACCCTTTGGATTGTTATCAGCAAAGTTATATAAACAAAGTCAACATAAAGTTGGTATTGTTTTTGTCTTACTGTCTCCATTATTTGTTCCAGCTGATATTTTAGGTTCTGCCTTATTAGTTTTTTTTAAAAACTTGAATAAATTTTTTACACTTATTTCAGAATACACAGGCATTTATGCTTTAGAGTCATGGTTTGACTTAGGTATAATGACAGCTGTTATTGGTTTGATTGTATATACATTACCATATGTTTTTGTTGTCATTATGATTACTATGGCTCGTTATAAAGTAGAGCAAACAGAAGCTGCAAGAGATTTAGGTGCTTCGGCTTGGCGAGCTTTTTGGGAAATTGAATTCCCTCAAATAAGAGCGGGTGTTTTTAGTGCGTGTGCATTTGTTGTTATTTTAACGTTTAATGAATATACAAGAACAAGCCTTCTAAAAGGAGGTTTTGATACTTTTACATCAGTATTAATTTCTCAAATGTTAAATACAGGAATGTCAGAAGAATCTTACGCAATGGCTTCAATCGTCAGTTTGGTAGCTATTATAATTGTGTCAATAATTTTGATTGTAACTGCAATTAAAACTGAAGAATTAGAAAAAATAACAAGAGTTGTAAAAGAACCTAACAAATAATTTTTTGGAGTAAAAATTTGGCTAAAACCAATGCAATTGAAGTAAAAAACTTAGTTAAAACTTATGGAAATGTTTACGCATTAAAAAATGTTGATTTAAACATAGCTGATGGTGAATATTTTGTTCTCTTGGGTCCAAGTGGTGGAGGTAAAACCACATTATTAAGATCTATAGGAGGCTTTATTAGACCCGATAGTGGTTCAGTTAATATTAAAGGCCAAAATGTTGATGATTTACCTCCTGATAGAAGGCCAACATCGATGGTTTTTCAAGGTTTTGCATTATTTCCTCATATGAATGTTTCTCAAAATATTGGCTATGGACTTAAATTAAAATCAATTGATAAAAATATTATTGAAAACAAAGTTAATAAAATGATGGATTTAGTAGGTTTAAAAGGTTTGTCTAATAGAATGCCACATGAACTTTCTGGTGGCCAACAACAAAGAGTACAGCTAGCAAGGGCGCTTATACTTGAAAATGATGTATTGCTTTTAGATGAACCTTTATCAGCCTTAGATGCTCAATTAAGAAAAGATATGTGTATTGAACTTAAAAGGCTCCAGAAGACAGTTGGTATAAGTTTTGTTCATGTTACACATAATCAAGAAGAAGCTATGTCAGTAGCTGACAGAATAGCTATAATTGCTGACGGTGAAATGGTTGAGCAGGGTACCCCAAAAGAAATTTATAGTAATCCCAAAAACAAATTTACTGCGGAATTTATTGGAGAAAAAAATATTTTTGAAGGAAGAATTAAAGATTTTAATAAAACAAAAGTAGTTGTTGATATTGATAATGATAATATTGAAATTGCAAACAACAATTATAAAGTTAAAAAAAATCAAAAAGTAAGTTTGTCAATAAAATCAGAATCTATTCAAATAAAAAAAATATCTAAAACTAATTCTAAGGTTTCAAATAATCAAATTGTAGGTAAAATATCTGAGATTACCTTTTTAGGTCAATTTGTAAGGTATTTGGTAGTATTAAATAACAATCAAGAGATACAAGTTAGATCTTATGAAGAAATAGTAAATCTAAAAGTTCATGATACAGTTTCATTAAGCTGGAAATTAGAAGATTTTCTTCTTCATCAAAACTAATTTAATTCGGAGGTGAAGTAAGATAAGGGATTAAGGCTTCACCATTAGTTCCTTCTTCTTTGATAAACCAATCTCCAATTTGGCTAGAAGTCATAAAAGTTACATCATCTCTTTTTTTAAGTTCTTGAATGGTTTTTTTGAAGTAATGAAAATTTTGAGGTACTCCAACAATATGTGGATGTAAAGCCAAAGTAATAATTTTAGTATTTGATAATTTTTCTTCATCAAAAACTTCTAGTGTTGCATTAACTCTTTTATACATTTCATCACAAGAATTGTTTTGAACTGTCCATATAGGTACATCATTTAATTCAAATGTGTAAGGCATTGCTAAAAGCGGCCCAGATTTTGTCCTCATCCAACATGGTAATTCATCAATTAGCCAGTCATGCAAAAACTCAATGCCATTGTCTTTCAATAATTCAGGTGTATTTTCTGTTTCACCACCACCAGGCCCAAACCAACTCCTTACCGGTTGTCCGGATAGTTCTCTGAGTAATTTTAAGCTTTTTTTAATTACTAGTTCTTCGTTATCTGCAACTCTTAATGATTCTTGAAACCAGCCGTGTCCTACTAATTCCCAATTTAAATCACAAACTTCTTTAAAAGCTGAAGGATATATTTCTGCGACTTGAGCATTGATAAATGCAGATACTGGAATATCGTTTTCTCTTAAAAGTTTAATTAACCTAGGTAAACCAACTCTCATTCCATATTCAACCCAAGAATAGTTTGGCAAATCAGGAGGATCAGATACTTTTCCATGTGGTGGAGGCAAAATACCTCTTGGCATGTTTTTATCAAAAGGCCAATACTCTATATTCATCACAACATGAACGATTAAAGGTTTATTATTAGGAGGAGAGAGTTTTTTTCTACTTGAAGCTAGTTCATAAGGAACTCTTGGGTTTGGCCACATAAAATATACCTTTCAAAAATTATATTATTGCAATATTTCTTCAAAATAAGAAGAAATTCTTAATAAAAAATGATCATTCATATTAGGGGCAAGTAGTTGTAATGAATAAGGTAATTTCCCTTTATAATAATAAGGTAAAGAAATAGAAGGTAAATCACAAATATTTGCCAAAGAAGTAAAATTAGCTTGATTTTTTGGAACGTCTGTTTTTATTTCAAAAGCTCTTTGTGGAGTAGTCGGCATTATTATCAAATCATAAGACTCAAAAAAAGCATTAACTTTATTTTTTAATTCTTTTAATTCTTTTTTAATATTATTTAACGTTAATGGTTCAATATTTTTGCCATATATTAGGCTATTTCTTAAGTTTTTGCTTATGTTACTTCTTTCATTTTCTAATAATCTTCTTAAATTTAAAGCACCTTCATTTTCAACAATTTTTAATAAATATTTTCTATGAATGTCTGGTTTCCAATATTTTAAATTTTTGATTTCAATGTCTATTTTATATTTTTTTAACTCAGAAATAATGTATTTAAATCCTGTAAGTACATCTTCATTTAATTTGTCTTCAAAAATTTCTTTTGGTATTAAGCATTTAATATTTTTATTTGTTTTAATATAATCCTTAAAATTTTTATGATCTTTTCCATATAATTCGTATAAGTTGTTAATATAATTAGTGTTGTTACTCATAAACCCTATTGTGTCGTATGTGTGACTTAATAGTTTTAAGTTTTTATTATTAAAAATGAACTGTGAAGGTTTAAAGCCAACAATGCCGCAATATGATGCAGGTATTCTTATTGATCCCATTGTGTCAGTGCCCAATGAATAATCAACTAATCCAGACGAAATAGCTGCAGCAGAACCTCCTGAAGAACCTCCAACAGTAAAATCTTCATTAATTGGATTTATACACCTTCCATAATAACTAGAGGATGTATCACCTCCAAAAGCTGCTTCGTCCATATTGGTTGAACCAATTATAATACCACCATTTGTTTTAATCATCTCTATTATAGCATCGTCAATATTAGAGATTGTATCTTGAAAATCTCTAATACCTCCTGTGAAAGGAAATGATTTTACTCGTATATTAGGCTTGATCGCAAACAATTTACCATCGATTTTAGAAATTTGATGTATTCTCTGATCGTATATTTTTGCCTCATCTAAAGCATTAGATTTATCAGTATATATAAATATTTTATTATTTTTGTAAGTATCTAATTTTTTAAAAAAATTAAATACTTCTGAAACTGATTTAATCTTATTTTTCATTCTGTTAATGTAAGTTTATAAAAACTTTTTATAAAGGACTTTTTTAATGTCATATGGGCAGGTGTTTAATTTACTTAAAGAAAAAAATTTAAAAAATTGGTTATTATATACTAAACATGATTTTGTTAACTTGCTTTCGTCTGATTCTTTAGAAGAAAAATATTTTTTAAATTATTTAATTCAAGATTACTTATTTTTAATCCAATTTTCAAAGGCTTGGTCTCTTGCTGTATTAAAATCAGATACACTTGAAGAAATGAAAATTGCTGCAAACACAGTAAATGACTTAATTAATTTTGAAATGGAGCTTCATATAAAATTATGTGGCTCATATAACATTTCAAAAAATGATCTTGAAAGTGCAAATGAAGAAAATGAGAATATTGCTTATACTAGGTATGTTTTAGAGTTAGGTTATTCAGGTGATTTTCTTGATTTATTATCAGCGCTTGCGCCTTGTGTACTTGGATATGGTGAAATTGGAATGAATGGTAAGAATTTAAAGATTAAAACTCCTATGTATCAAAAATGGATTGATACATATTCAAGTGATGAATACCAAGATGTTTGTAAAAATGTAGCAAATCTAATTGACCAAGCATTTTTGCTCAGATTAGGAAGTGATTATGTAAATACTTACAAGTGGAATAAGGTTAACAAAATATTTAATAAAGCAACTTTATTAGAAATAGATTTTTGGAATATGGCTTTAAAATAAATAGAGAATACTTATTAAAAGTATCCTCTATTTATTGAAATTTAAGAAAAGTTATTTTGTGCAACTGTCATTGCTACAAGCATCGGTATTGATAGCATTGTATTAGTTCTTGAAAAAAGCATTGCTTTTCTAGCAGCCTTTGCTTTTGTATCTGCATCAACTTCAATAATACCCAATGCTCTTTTTTGATTTGGCCATATAACACCCCATACATTAAGAAACATTATTAGTCCTAACCACATCCCTACACCAATTGGCCATTGTCCATTTGAAAAAGTCATTGCGTCATGAAGGTAGCCATTTAAATGAGCTAGTATTAAACCTGTTACAACAGTTGCTACTGATCCCCAACGAAACCACCAAAGGGCAGCTGGAGCGATAACTTTACTGATAGCTGGTTTTTGTTCATCTGGAATATTTCCCATATTAGGAATTTGTATGAAATTAAAATAATAGAGAATTCCAATCCACATAATAGCCGATAAAACATGAAACCATCTTAATAACCACATATTGAAAGCTGTTTGATCAAAAGACCCTTGTGCTAAAGCGAAAACCAAAATAAAAGCTAAAATGAATCCAGCAATTATAGTGTTTCTTAAATTAGTTAGTATCGTAGACATGAATTACTCCCAAGTTTATAAAAATTTTATATACATTATAATAATTAAGTTATTTATTCAAATAAATCTCATTTAAACTTTGTTTATCTAAGTTTGTTAATTTCATATATTAATATATGATTAAAGGACTTTACATATTAGAGAGTTTAATAATGGAATATGACATTCATATAAAAAATGGTGAAATTATTGACGGTACTGGCGCTCCAAAGTTTAAATCAGATATTGTAATAGATAAAGGTAAAATCATTGGAATATTTCCGCCTGAAAATGGTGATATTAGAGATGATTCAGAAAAACACTTTTTATCTAATTTCAAAGCCAAACAAACTTTTGATGCCAAAAACAAAATTATATCACCAGGTTTTATTGATGTTCATACTCATGACGATGATAATGTTTTTTTAGATCCAACTATGTCTTCAAAAATCAGCCAAGGTGTAACCACATGTATTGCAGGTAATTGTGGAATTAGTCTGGCTCCATTTAGTTATAAAGGAAATGTTCCTGATCCAATAGCCCTCCTTGGAAAAGAAAATGTTTTCAGGTTTCCTAGAGTTAAAGATTATAAAAATGAATTTGAAAATAATCCAAGTACTGTAAACCTTGCTCTATTAACAGGCCATTCAATGTTAAGAGTTGAGGCAATGAATGGTGAATTTAAAAGAGAAGCAAGACCAAAAGAAATAACTCAAATGGTGAAACGTTTAACAACAGCTTTAGAAGATGGTTCTATTGGCCTTTCAACAGGACTGGCATATCCAGCCGCAAACGATGCTCCTACTTCAGAAATAATTGAATTAGCCAAAATTTTACCGGAATTTGATGGAATTTTTACTACTCATATGCGTAATGAAGCTATTGACGTTATCAAGTCAGTTAATGAAACCATTAAGATTTCTTCAACAGCCAAGGTAAGGACTGTCATCTCTCATCATAAATGTGCCGGAAGAGATAATTGGGGTAAAAGCAAAACAACACTTAAGTTAATAGAGGAAGCCAAAAAGGATAACTTTCTTGATTTAGATTGTTATCCATATACAGCTAGTTCAACTATGCTTCTTAAAAGCTTTGTGAAAAGAGCAGACAGAGTTTTAGTAACATGGTCAGACAATTATCCAGATGTCTCTGGCCAAGATTTGAACGATTTATCTAAAAAATTTGAATTAAGTATTGATGAAACTATTGATAAGCTCTACCCAGCTGGAGCTATATATTTTCAAATGGATGACCAAGACTTGAATAGAATATTACAGTTTCCTGGAACTATGGTTGGATCTGATGGAATACCAGGTGACAGACATCCCCATCCTCGACTTTGGGGAACTTTTCCAAGAGTTTTAGGAAAATATTCAAGAGAAATGAAACTGTTTCCATTAGAAGAAGCTGTTTATAAAATGACAGGAAAAAGTGCCGGGGTTTTTGGGCTTGAGGCTAGAGGCACTATAGACGTTAATAATTATGCAGATTTAGTGATATTTAATCCAGATACAATTATAGATAAAGCCTCTTATGAAACACCTAAACTTCATGCAGATGGTATAGAAAATGTTTTTGTAAATGGAGAAGTTGTATGGGCAGAAGATAGTCCAACTACGAATAGGCCTGGAATGTTTTTGCCTGGTAAGAAGTTTAACTAATTACACTAGCTTTTCAAAATTTTTAAATTGAATAGGTGTAAAACCATTTTTTTGATATAAATGTAAAGCTCTTTTATGATCAAGTGAGCATGTGTTTACTGTTAGTTTTTGAATTTTATTATTATCCCAAGCTGTTAAAATAGCCGTCTTTAAAAGATAATCACCTAAACCTAATCCTATAGCTTCTTCAACTAACCCCAAAAAACTTAAATTACAGGTTTGTTTTTCTCTGTAATCTAACATAAAAAAACCAGCGGGCCATCCATCCTTAATTAAAGTATAAAACAACACATTTTCATCATTTACAAAATCATGAAGTTCTTTGTCACTTTTATTAAGCCAATCTGTCCAATAATATTTTTCTCCCACTTGTTTATAAAAAAATAAAAAATACCAAAGTGGGACATTTTCACCTTTTAAAATGCTTAACTTATGTTTTAATACCTTGGGCCAATCAAAACTTGGTACTTTACTCATTTCTAAATAAGTAACTCTATATTTCAATAATTTAGGCTTAATTTTATTCATCTTAATTTTAACTTTCAATTTACTTTAATATAGTTTTCTGCACTATTAGTTATATTATTATTGAAAAATATTAGGAGCACAAATGAAACTTGTAGATCATTTAATTAATGGTAAGAATGCAGAATTTCTTAATTTATCTTCTACACCAATATATAACCCTGCGACTGGTGAGGAGATATCAAGAGTTGTATCTGGAACTGCAAATTGTGTTGATGAAGCAGTAAAATCAGCGCTTAACATTTTTCCTGAATGGTCAAGTATGACCCCATTAGTTAGATCTAGAAAAATGTTTAAATTAAAAGAAATTATAGAATTAAGGCAAAATGAATTGGCTAAACTTATTTCGCAAGAGCATGGAAAAACTTTTGATGATGCACTAGGTGAAATTGGTAGAGGGTTAGAAGTTGTAGAGTTTGCATGTGGCATTCCAAATCACTTAGCAGGTAATTACACAAGTAATGTTGGAAGATCAATTGATAGTTGGTCTGATTATCAGCCAATGGGAGTATGTGCGGGCATTACTCCTTTTAACTTTCCTATAATGGTTCCAATGTGGATGTTCCCAGTGGCTATTGCTTGTGGTAATTGTTTTATACTCAAGCCGTCAGAAAGAGACCCAAGCTCTAGTAGACTACTATGTGAGCTCGTTCTTGAAGCTGGAATTCCTGCTGGAGTGCTTAATATGGTAAATGGAGGAAAAGATACAGTTGATGCTATATTGCAACATAAGGCTATAAGCGGTGTAAGCTTTGTTGGTTCAACACCGATTGCTCACTATGTTTATAGTGAAGCTGCTAAATATGGGAAAAAAGTTCAGGCCATGGGTGGTGCTAAAAACCATATGGTTGTAATGCCAGATGCTGATATGGAGATGGTTGGAGACGCCATTATGGGTTCTGTTTTTGGATCTGCAGGTGAACGTTGTATGGCAATATCAGTTGTTGTTCCCGTGGGTAAAGATACGGGTGATAAAATTAAAGAAATTATAAAACCAAAAATTGAAAACCTAAAAATAGGACCTGGACTTGATCCGGAAACAGAAATGGGTCCATTGGTTACATCAGATCATTTACAAAAAGTTAAAACATATATTGATCAGGGCGTTAATGAAGGAGCGGATCTAATTGTAGATGGAAGAAATCTTAAACTTCAAGGTTATGAAAATGGTTTTTTTATCGGAGGCTCTTTCTTTGATAATGTTACTACTGACATGTCTATATACAAAGAAGAAATTTTTGGTCCTGTCTTATCCATGGTAAGAGCTGAAACATTTGATTACGCATTGGATATTGTAAACAAGCATGAATATGGAAATGGAACAGCTATCTTTACCTCAAATGGGGGTGTTGCAAGAAAGTTTTCAAACGAATGTCAAATTGGAATGGTAGGAGTTAATGTTCCCATACCAGTACCAGTCGCTTATCACTCTTTCGGTGGCTGGAAAAGATCAGCATTTGGTGGGCATGGAGTATACGGAATGGAAGCTGTAAGATTTTATACAAGATTAAAGACTGTTACCGGGAGATGGCCGTCTGGCAATTATACAGGCGCACAATACACTTTTCCTAGTAACAGTTAACTTTATATTATTTTTGTAACATGTTATTAAAGTCGTCTACATTTGGTAAAATCCAAGTGTCAGTATCTCTTGGTACTTTAAATACATTTAATGTCATTGAGATTAGGCTGTAGTAACCACATATACCAACAATGTCTATGGCAGCACTTTCACCTAAAATATCTACTAATTTTTTATATGTGATATCAGATACATTTTTTAAAATATTTGCCTCTGCAGCAAAATCAAAAACAGCTTGTTCTTCGGGCTTTTCAAAAAGAGGTCTTTTTCCTAAACTTATTGTATCAACATGCTTAGGGTCTATCCCACCTTCAATGGCAAGTGGAGCGTGATGTTCCCATTCAAATTCAGATGACCACACTCTTCCTGTTGTTAAAATAGCAAGTTCTGATAATGCCTGAGGCAAGCTAGTCCCATATCTAGCATATGCACCAACTGTTTGTGCGCTTCTTGCAAGTCCGGGATTATTAAGCCAAATTCTTAAAGGACCTACAACATGTCCTCTTGGACCATTTATTATAGCATCGTGGATTTCTTTTTGTTCATTAGTTAAATCGTCTACTTTCCAATCCTTAATTCTAGTCATTTACATTCCTTTTATATATTTGTTAATTTGTTTAGCAAAATCTCATCACTATTTTTCCAACCTAATAATGATACTCCAACAGGGCCAGCTTTATCTTTTAACTTTGGAATAGATATTTGCGGTCTAGATGTCATGCCAGCAATAGATGTCATTGCCATAAGTTTTTTTCTAGATAATCCAAGATTATCATCATTTTGTCCACATAAAGGTGCAGAAAAGGGCGTTGTAGGAAAAACAGCTACATTGCCTTTAGTCAAAGAATTATTTGTTTCTAAAATTAAATTATCTCTGAATTTTTTAGCAATTTTAATTTCATCATTAGTTATATCTGATGCCATTTTAATTCTATTGTTTATTTCAGAGGAAATTTCAGGATTATTTTGTTCAATCCATGGAATAACATATTCTTTAATTTCTCCTCCTTGTATGATTCTAAAGTTATCAGCTATTTCATATTTACATTTTTTAGAGACTTCAATTCTTTCCAATTTAGGCAAATATTTTTCTAAATATTGATAAAATAGTTTCTGAACATTCTGATCAGCCAGTTCAACTAAATCTTCAGCTACAACGTAAGATTTAAAGTTTTCTTTAGTTGTATCATTTATGTTTAATAAAACATCGCCAACTTTTTGGAAAATGTTTATATTGTTAGAAAACCAACCAACTGTGTCAAAACTTGGCGCCATAGGATATACTCCAGTAGATTCTATTCTACCATGAGTTGGCCTTATACCATATAAACCACAAAAAGAAGCTGGAACTCTAACAGAACCGCCAGTATCGGATCCAATAGAAAAATCATAAAGATTTGTTGTTAATGCTGCAGCTGATCCTGAACTTGAACCACCAGGAACACATTTGGGAGCATTTAAATTTTCAGGTGTTCCATAATGACTATTTTCACCAATTACAGAATAAAAAAACTCATCACAAATTGTAATCCCTTTTAATATGGCTCCTTGATTTAGAATGTTATCTAAAAAAATAGCATTATCTATAGCTGGAGTATTTTTTTTATAAAAATCAGGATTGCCACAAGAAGTTTTTAAACCTTTGACTTTGCACATATCTTTTAAAACAAATTGAAAATTTTGTAATAATCCAGTTTTGTTTTTGTATATATCATTTGTTGGCGAATGAGGTACGAGAAATGTCATTTAAAACCCCTTAAAATAAATACTAAAAATAGATATTCATTAAATTAACAAAGTTACAACGTAAATATCAAAAGTATTTAAAAGAAATAATTTTAATAATTATAAGTTTTTACTCAAATAACTTTTTACTACATTATAATATTTTTGTTAACGTATAATTAAATCGATGGGAGGCAATTTTTATGGACTTCAATGAAAAAAATGCAACTGATGCTGTCTTGGATAGTTTTTCTAAAATTAAAGATAAAAGACTTAAGCAAATTATGAATTCCATTATTACTCATTTACATGAAGTTGTAAAAGAAGTTGAGCCAACAGAAGATGAATGGATGAAGGCTATTACGTTTTTAACAAAAACAGGACAGAAATGTGACGATAGAAGACAGGAGTTTATTCTTTTATCTGATGTTCTTGGGGTTTCAATGCTTTTAGATGCAATAAATAATCGTAAAACAAAAGATGAAACAGAGACTACTGTGTTAGGACCTTTTCATGCACCATCATTAACTATGAGCAATGGTGAAAATATAGCTAAAAATGTAGTCGGTGATGATTGTATTGTTTCAGGGAATGTTTTTGACGTTAATAAGAATTTAATAGCTGGGGCATCAATAGAAGTTTGGCAATCTGGTCCTGATGGATTGTATGACGTTCAAAAAGAAGGTGACGTGGTAGACTTAAGAGCTACATTTATATCTCTTGAAGATGGATCTTATTTATTTAGGACAGTAAAGCCACAATTTTATCCAATACCAGTAGATGGACCAGTAGGGGACCTTTTGAATAATTTAGATAGACATCCATATAGACCAGCACATATTCATTTTATGGTTAAAGCTGATGGCTATAAAGATCTAGTAACTCATGTTTTTATTGATGGAGATAAATATTTACAGAGTGATACCGTTTTTGCTGTTAAGAAAAGTCTTATAAGAAAATTAGAAAAAGGTTTTGACAGTGATGAGAATAAAGAATGTTATCATTTAGAATTTGATATAGTAATGGAAAAAAAATAAAAGGAACCGTAAATAGTTCCTTTTAAAATCTAAATTAATTACAGTCTAGATGCAACGTTTTCCCAATTCACTAAGTTATCAACAAAGTTTTTGAGATATGCCGGTCGTTTATTTCTAAAGTCAATATAATAAGAATGTTCCCATACGTCACATCCTAATAATGTTTTTTGTCCAAAACAAATAGGGTTAACACCGTTTTCTGTCTTAATTACTTTTAAATTTTCATCTTTGTCTTTTACTAACCAACACCAACCAGAACCAAATTGAGTTGTGCCAGCATTACAAAATTCTTCTTTAAATTTTTCAATTGATCCAAAAGAGTTTGTTAGTGCATTTTCTAGTTCAGATGGCATTTTAATTTTTGAAGGGCTCATCATCTTCCAAAATTGCTCATGATTCCAATGTTGAGACACATTGTTAAAAATTCCATTTTGAGTGATGCTATTAGCATCATAAGTACCAACTATTATTTCTTCTAAACTTTTGTTTTCCCAGGCAGTGTCTTTGAGAAGCTTGTTACCATTATCAACGTATGCCTTATGATGAATATCATGATGATATTCCATGGTCTCTCTACTCATTCCATGTTCATTCAACGCGTCTATAGCATAAGGTAAATCTGATAATTCTAAGCTCATTAACTTCTCCTTGTTATACTCTTAATTAATATCAAAATATTTATTTACAACTGATTTCAGTTATTTTTTTAATTGAACATAATTTTTAAAATTACTATCAGTTATTATTATATAAATAATATAAATAAATTATTACACACTATACAAAAACACATGTATCATAATAAAATTAATTTTTTAACTTCATGAGGATTTTTATATGAAACAAAGAGTAGTTGAACTTACTGATTTTGGTGTCGCTGAAAACATGAGATTGATTGAAGCTGAAATCCCTTCACCTGGCCCTGGCCAAATTGTAGTAAAGAACAATGCTATTGGTTTAAATTATTTAGATACATATTTTCGAAGTGGCTTGTATCCTTGGCCTAATCAAGAAAAAATTAAAATACCTGGTTCTGAGGGCGTTGGCCATGTTCATGCTGTTGGTTCTGACGTTGCTTTTCTCAAGGAAGGGGATAAAGTTTCATATGTTACGCCTGTCGGTGCATATGCTGAATATGCTCTTATTAATGCTGCTCACGCTGTTCAATTAAAGGTTGATGTTAATGATCATGACGTAGTAGCGAGTACACTTAAAGGTTTAACTACTCATTACCTTCTTCATTTAACTTTTAAACTTGAAAGTGGAATGACAGCACTTGTTCACGCAGCAGCTGGAGGTGTTGGTCAATTAATGGGTCAATGGGGAAGCGAAATTGGCGCGACTATGATAGGTACAGTTGGTGGGCCTGAAAAAGCTGAGGCAGCAAAAAAAGCAGGTTATCATCATGTAATTGACTATAACGACAAAGACTTTGTCAGTGAAGTTATGGCTATCACTAATAATCAAAAATGCGATGTTGTTTATGACAGTGTAGCAAAATCTGTTTTTCCAGGCTCTATGGATTGTTTGAAACCAAGAGGCTTGTGGGCATTGTTTGGTCAAGCCTCTGGTCCAATTGTTGATTTTAATTTAGGTTTGTTGTCTGCTAAAGGTTCACTTTTTGTAACAAGACCTACTTTGTTTTCTTATATAGCGAATAGGGCAGAATATGATGACGCATCCTACCAGTTATATAGCAGAATAGCTGACGGTAGATTAAAAGTAGCTATACATGATAAAATGCCTTTAGAGAAAATTGTAGAAGCTCACAATTTATTAGAAGGAAGAAAAACTAAGGGTGCTATCGTAATCACGTTATAGAAAAAGGATTAAAAGATGATAGATTTATATACTTGGCATACACCTAATGGAAGAAAGGTGTCCATTATGCTAGAAGAGATTGGAATGGACTATAAAGTTTTTCCAATTAATATTGCTAAAGACGAACAGTTTCAACCACACTTTCTTAAAATTTCTCCAAACAATAGAATTCCAGCAATTATAGATAAAGATAATAATAATTATTCACTTTTTGAATCTGGTGCAATTTTAATGTATTTAGCTGAAAAAAGTGGAAAATTAATTAATAAATCAAATTCTGATGAGTACTTTAGAACTATGGAATGGTTGATGTGGCAAATGGGTGGAGTTGGTCCAATGTTTGGTCAGGTTCACCATTTTGTTAAATATAATAAAGGTAAATCAGCTTATGCAGAGGAGAGATACTCAAAAGAAGCTAGAAGATTGTACGGGGTAATGGATAAACGTCTAAGTCAATCTCAGTATATAGCTGGTAAAGATTACAGTATTGTTGATATTTCTATATGGCCTTGGACAGCTAGATTTGATTGGCAAGAAATAGATTTAAATGAGTTTCCTAATGTGGCAAGATGGTATAAAGAAATGATTGATAGACCAGCTGTTCAAAAAGGATGGCTTGTACCCCAAAATGATCAATTAATTCCTACTATTTGATAAGACTAAATCTTGAAAACTAAAATTGCAATTGCTGGTTTAGGCTGGTGGGGAAAAGTAATGGTAAGTCGATTATCTAACTCAACAAAGGTTGATATAGTTAATCTCATTGACCCAGTGCCAGATGAAGAAGCTGTATTATTATCCCAATCTAAAAATTTAAAGTTATTAAATGATTATAATCAAGCGATCGAAAACGAAGATATAGATGCTGTAATATTATGTACACCTAATTTGTTTCATATGGATCAAACTATTAAAGCTGCAAACTCAGGTATCCATGTATTTTGTGAAAAACCTCTCTCTCTAAAATCTGCAGAAGTTAAAAAAATGATAAATATTTGTAACCAAAATAATTTAATTTTAGGTGTAGGTCATGAAAGACGTTTTGAAAGTGGTTGGAAAAAATTAAAGGACATAATCGATAATAAACAGTTAGGTACTATTATGTACGCTGAAGGTCATTTTAGTCATAATAAGTTAGCCAATTTATCACCTGATAATTGGCGTGCAGACCCTAAATTTGCTCCTGCAGCTGGAATGACTGGAATGGGTGTCCATTTAACTGACTTGATGATTTGGCTATTTGGGCCTGTTGATAGTGTATTTGCTTCAACAGCGCAAAGGGTACTGGAATATAAAACTGGTGATGTTGTGTCAGCTAGTCTAAATCATGAATCAGGATTATCAACTCAAATTACAGCTATTTTAAAAACACCTCATTATCAGAGAGTAACTATATGGGGTGAAAATGGCTGGGTAGAATTAATTGATAGCTCACATCCTGATACACCTGGACCTTCTTTTATGAAAATAGTTATGAATGATGGTTCTATTAGAGAGGAACACTTTAACTGGGTTGATACAGTATCAGCTAATATTCATAATTTTGTTGATGCAATCAATAAAGAAGGTGAATATTTGTTTAAAGACCTAGAGAAATTTCAAAACATTGCTATTTTAGAAGCTATCTATTCTTCTAGTATATCTAAACAATCTACAAAAGTTCCAAGTTTAAATTAATTTTTATAAATTGTTTAAATCTAGTTTTTTAATCGATATTCTGTTTATAAAAAGAAGTATAGCTGCAACTAAAACACATGCTGAAAAACCCCCATATTGATAAGACAAACCGGATAACAAGGTTCCCATTAACCTTCCAAAAGCATTAGACATGTAATAAAACCCTACATCCAAGGTAACTCTGTTTTTATCAGTAAATTTGAGTATTAAAAAAGAATGTATTGAAGAGTTTATTGCAAATACAAATCCAAAAATGAAAAGTACAAAAATTGTAATATGAAGCAAAAAATCGTGAGTATAAAAATTTAAGAGTATTAAAAATAGAGGTATTACTGCAAGAGCACTTGCCCAAAACTCAATTTGTTTTCTTGTTGAGTTGTTGTTTGAAACAAGTTTAGGCGTAATACTTTGAACAAATCCATAAAAAACAGTCCATCCCGCCATAAAAGTTCCAATAACAAAAAAAGCTTTGTGGTTACTTTCTATACTCCCGTCTGATAAAATTGAATATAAAAATATGGGTAAACCAACAACAAGCCATGTGTCTCTTGCTCCAAACAAAAACACTCTCCCTAAACTTAAATAATTTATATTTTTATTTTTTGAAAATACTTCTGAAAATTTTGTGTCTTTTTTTGTTGTCGAAAGTTTATCTTTTAAAAGAATTAAAACTAGTATTAAGGTTATTGATAAAAAAGCTGCCATAAAAAATAAAGATGATTTGAAACCTATAAACGTTAACAATAGGGACCCCAATAGAAAGCCAAATCCTTTGACTGCATTTTTTGAACCAGTCATAAAAGAGACCCACTGGAATAATTTACTATTATTGTCAGGTGCGAGTAATTTAACAGAGCTTTTAGAGCTCATTTTAGTAAGATCTTTGGCTATTCCGGATAATCCTTGAGTTGCCATAACAAAAATGACTGAAAGAGTTATGCTCCAATTCTTATCAATTTGTGTTAAAAGTAGCAAAGATAGTATTTGTAGAAATAGGCCACTATATAAGGTTATGTTCAAACCAATTTTTTTAGCAATCCAACCAGCTGTCAAATTGGTTACCATTCCAAAAAATTCATATAATAAAAATAAATATGCCAACTGTAATGGTGAGAATCCGAGGGTATGAAAATGGAGCAGGACTAACATCCTTAAAGCCCCGTCTGTAAGCATAAAGAACCAATAAGAAAACGTTATTAGAAAAAATGATAGGTCACTTTTTTTAATAGATTTTATCATTTTTATATAGATTTGCTTACCATATTGACAACATCAACTAATCTATTTGCATATCCCCATTCATTGTCATACCACGCATATAGTTTAACTTGAGTTTCATTTACTACCATTGTCGATAGAGCGTCTATTACAGAACTTCTAGGATCATTTATATAGTCAGTTGACACTAGTGGCCTTGTTTCAAAACCTAAGATACCTTTTAATTCATTTTCACTTGCTTTTTTTAACATCTCATTGATTTGTTCTTTGTCAGTAGAAGATGACATTTCAAAAACACAATCTGTTAAAGATGAATTAAGTAAAGGCACCCTAACAGCATGACCATTCAGCTTGCCTTTAAGTTCTGGATATATAAGTGATATAGCTTTTGCAGAACCTGTAGTTGTGGGTATCAAGTTATTAATAGCCGAACGACCTCTTCTTAGGTTATTGTGAGGTATATCTACTAATGTTTGGCTATTTGTTAAATTATGAATTGTGGTAATTGAACCATGATTTATACCAATGTTTTCATGTAATACTTTAATTATTGGCGCAATGCAGTTTGTTGTGCAGCTCGCTGCTGTAATAATGTTATGCTGTGAGGGTATATATGTTTGATGATTCACACCGAAGGCTATATTTGCTACATTTTCTTCATTAATTGGAGCTGAAACTATTACTTTTTTTATGCCTTGTTCAAAATATTTTTTTAATGCGGCTTTATTGTTATTTACTCCAGTACAATCGATTACTATATCGATATCATTTAAATCCATATCCTCAATGTTATTATAGAACGTTGTCCTAATGGCTCTTTCATTAATATTTATAGAATTGTCATTTGCCTTAAAATCAGCGATCCATTTGCCATGAATACTGTCAAACTCTAAACTATGTAATAAATTTGAAGGATTTCCATTTAACTCATTTATATATTTTACATTAACGTTATTAGAAACAAGAATTTTTAATGCAAGTTTTCCAATTCTTCCAATCCCGTTTATTGCTATATTAACCATTTTACAAACCTATTTAATAGTCATCTCTTTTCAAGAGATATTTATTTATATGATAAATTAATATAAACTTTATTTAAATTACTATTATTACAAATTTATTAAACATTAAGGGTAAGTTGTTAATGAATAAAAATACAATTCCGTCAAACATCTCTAATTTAAGCCAGCTTTTGGATGACGGCCTTATTTTGTGTGATAAAAATAGTATTGTCTTATCTTCTAATACTATTGCTCAAAATTTTTTAAGTAAAAAAATATTAAATAAAAATATTTCTGACTTTATTGAAATAAATGAGTTTAAAAATTTAGAAGAAAGTGATCTTAAAGGTGATTTAAATGATGAATTTCATTTTCAAATAAATGATCTAATAAAAAGATCACTTATCATAAAAGTTAAAAAAATTGATAATAATTTATATGCAATCCTTCTTCTTGATATGACACTTCAGAGAAATTTAGAAAAGGTTAGACGAGACTTTGTAGCTAACGTCAGTCACGAGTTAAAGTCACCTCTTACTAGTTTAGTCGGATTTATAGAAACGTTGTTATCTGGAAAAGTACATAATGATCTAGATAGAAACAAATTTTTAAAAATAATGGATGAAGAAGCAAAAAGAATGAACCGATTGATAGATGATATTTTATCTCTTTCTAAAGTCGAAACGGAGGAGCATATTACTCCAAATACAACAATTTCTTTAATTGATCCACTCCAGCATATAGTAACTTCTATCAATGAAAGAGATTTAAAGAATTCAAAAAAAATTATTTTAAAAGACTTAAGAATTAACTCTGATGTGCAATGTTTTATTTCAGGAAATACAGATGAAATTAACCAAGTTTTTGTAAACTTGCTTGAAAATGCTATTAAATATGGATTTGATAATACTGATGTTATAGTGAATATTGAACAGCTCCAAGACCATGAAGTGATTATAAAAGTTATAAATAAAGGTGAAGGTATTCCTCAAAAATATATAGACAGATTAACTGAAAGATTTTTTAGGGTAGATAAAGCAAGGTCAAGACAAATTGGAGGAACCGGTCTAGGTTTAGCAATTGTAAAACATATTCTAATTAGGCACAGAGCTCAACTATCTATAAATAGTATTCCTGATGAAGAAACCACGTTCTCCTTAACTTTCCCATTAGTCAATGTTAAATAGAAACTGGATGAAAGTTAAATTTTTGGATCAAAAATTAATTAAAATAATTATTTTAATAATTTTATTTACATTTATTTCACTATTCTTTGCTCTTGATTTTTATCAATATACCAATCTTTCCTTTATTAAAGATAAACAATTAATTATGGAAGATTTTTATGAGAGAAAACCTGTTCTGGTTTTAATGATTTTTGCGTTAAGTTATTTTTTGGTAACTGCACTTTCCTTGCCTGCAGCAGTTGTATTAACTTTACTAGGGGGTGCATTATTTGGTTTTTCGATTGCTTTGGTAATAATATCATTTGTTAGCACTCTTGGAGCAACTGTAGCCTTCTTAATAGCTAGGTTTTTAGCTCGTGAATATGTTCAACTATATTTTAAGAAACAGCTATTAAGTATTAATAATGGTTTTGAACACGAAGGAGCCTTTTACTTATTTGCTTTACGTTTAGTTCCAATATTTCCTTTTTTTATTATTAATATTGTTATGTCATTACTTCCTATTAAAACATGGACTTTTTATTGGGTAAGCCAGATTGGCATGTTACCAGGTACAGCTGTCTTTGTGTATGCTGGAACACAATTAGCACAAATAAATGAAATATCTGATATCACTTCTCCTTCATTATTATTAGCATTTACGATGTTGGGTTTATTTCCATTAGTAACTAAGAAAGTTTTAAAATATATTCGTAAGGATAAAGGTGATGAGTAAATACGATTATAACGTTATTGTTATAGGCGCTGGTTCTGCTGGGTTAGTATCTAGTTATATTGCGTCTGCAGTTAAGGCTAAAGTTCTACTTATTGAGAAATATAAAATGGGCGGTGATTGTCTCAATACAGGTTGTGTGCCAAGTAAAGCCTTTATTAGATCTGCTAAAATGATGTCATATGCTAGGCGTGCTAAAGAATTTGGTTTTAAAAAAACTGAAGTGAAATTTGAGTTTCAAGACATCATGAAACGTGTCCAAACAATCATTAAAAGTATCGAACCTAATGATTCAAGGGATCGCTACACTAAACTTGGAGTTGATTGTATTGACGGAATTGGCAAATTGATTTCACCTCATAAAGTTGAAGTAAAAGGAAAAATCCTAACTGCTCGCTCTATTATTATTGCAACTGGTGCATATCCTATGGTCCCCAATATAGAAGGTCTAGATAAAATCAATTATCTTACCAGTGAGAACCTATGGAATTTAAAAAAATTACCACGAAAACTAGTCATATTAGTAAACCGGCGATGCCTGATCTATAAATCTCAATGCTGTTAAAGTTATGTGGTCAAGTGCCTATGATGACTTTCCCCAACCTAAAGTCCCCCAAGCGCGTCTAAAGTGACACACAATAACAAAGGAGGGGTTTGAGTTTTTGCCAAAATTGCTGCTGTTAATCTGTTAATATTCATTACGTCTTTTATAGCTTGGAGTGCAAGATCTTGTGATCTAGCTCCTCCACCTCCGACAAAAATTTGGTCACAGCACTGCCAACCTGGTCGTGTTCCAAAAGAAAACCGTCGTGCCCCTCGTTGCTATCTATGACAACAAACTCCTTCTCTTTGCTGCCCAGCAGCCTGAACAGCTCCTTCTGTTCCTCCAGGGGGTAGAGGACGTCCGAGTTGATGCCGAGGACGAGAGCGGGCATCGTCACGGTGCCGAGGGCGTTCTCGATGCCGCCCCGCCCGCGCCCCACGTCGTGCGTGTCCATCTGTTCTGTTAGACGAATGTAAGAGAGTGGGTCCATTCGGTCCCGGAATTTTAATCCCTGGTACTATCGTCGTGAGTTGTGAGTTGTGAGTTGTGAGTTGTGAGTTGTGAGTTGTGAGTTGTGAGGGAGGGACAATACAAAGGGGGGGATTGCAAGGAGATGTGTTGAGGCAGTAAATGAGTAGCCCCCAGTAAATGAACGCAATGCATTCGACTCACCTCCAGGTACGTCTTCACGTCCCAGAGCGCTTTAGACCCGAAGGGTGCACCCCCGCCGTTCGCCCCTCCCTTGATATTCCGCCCGAATTTGGTCTGGTACCCGTGCGCGGTCCGGTAGCTCACCATGCCTATCTGCCTGGCGACCTCCAATCCCTTCATGGGCGGGTTCTCAAAGTCGTACGGTTCGTAAAGAGGGTCCATGTAAATGCACTGCCGCTGCGTCTCGCTGATTCCTATTTGCCATGCTGTGTGCTGCGCCCCGCACGCAATCGGAATTCCGCTCCGAATAAATCCTGAGGCTCCATATCCGACCATGTACTCGAGCGTCTGCGAAAAATAGTCAGAATAAGACCAGAATAAGACCAGAATAAGAACAGAATAAGAACACAATAAGAACAGAATAAGACTTTCATTAGTCAAGATCGAAAGTCAAGATCAAAACGTCAAGATCAAAAGTAGTCAAGATCAAAAGTTTTCTCGCTCGTTACACCACCCGCTCACCTGCATTCCCCCAAAGCTACCCCCGACTACGGCCTGGACGCTCTTGACACCCAGCTCCTCCTTCAACAACTGCACCTGTAGCTTGACAGAATCTCTAACAGTCACATCGGGAAAGTCCTTACCCCACGGTCTCCCCGTGCTGCTATTGATGGTCCTCGGTCCCGTCGTCTCCCCGTTGACAGCTCCGATCAGCCCAACCCCAACCACAAAGTACTTCTTCGTGTCCAGGGGCCTCCCGTCCCCGACGAGAGAGTCCCACCAAGTATCAAGCTGAGTGTTTCCAGTCAGGGCATGGCAAACGACCACGCAGTTTGACCTCGAGGCGTTCAAAGTGCCGTAAGTATTGTACGTTATCGTGGGGTTGGGGAGGCTGACGTTGTTTTCGAGGATGAGGGGACTTTTTGAAGTGTAGTTTTGCGCGGGAGGCCCCGTGGAGGCTTTGTACTCGTCCTCCATCTTATTGCAGGCTATGGGAGAGCTGCAAATCAATCGCGATGGAGCTTGCCGGATTGAACGTAGAAATGGTGCTGAAACGTGTGGTTTCGTGCGTACGGATAGGCGAGCGATAAGGTTGAGGGACATATGCCGCTCGTTTTTGTGGAGTGCGTTCAGTGACAATTTACAAGCACTCGCACTCCCAGAAAATCTTGACCGAAAATTGGGATGGTGTGTGATTAAGGTGGACGCCCTCTTTGGGTTAAATGTCGATGACTATACTACTGAAAATAGTTGAGTGGGCCAGGAGAGATTTACTGAAGAAAAAGAACCTTCACACAATG
>ENA-OWPI01001457-OWPI01001457.1-marine-metagenome-genome-assembly--contig:-NODE-1457-length-26153-cov-9.510738_pt1 | contig 26153 bp, 12 predicted proteins | sample MGYA00238138_ERZ651775 | MGnify/ENA primary metagenome ERZ651775 (study PRJEB26906, sample SAMN06265043) | marine metagenome | isolation source: Helgoland LTER site | place: Germany:Helgoland, sampling...
GCGGCTTTATTTAGGATGTGTGCAATTATTCTGATTCTGATTCTGATTCTGGCACGTGTAACTCTCCGTGTTCGTATCGCCAATTGGGTGGGAGAGGACAGTTGTTGTCGAGGAGGTATTGTAAACATTCGGTTTGGTTTTCCTCGTGCGCTACACGTACGGCGTCCTCGTCCCACGGCGCTTTGGCGGTTTCGCGCAAGTACTTCAAACAGTCTAAGTGGCCGTACTCGGCCGCAAACTGACACGCATATTTGCTATATTCATAATACTTACGCTCAACAAGATATTGGAGTATATGAATATGACCATTTACAGCCGCACATTCGGCAGTATAACAATCCCAAGGCGCTTTGGCTTCTTCGTGTAAGTATTTGAGGCACTCGAGTTGACCGTTTTCGGCAGCATTTGCACACGCCAACTCATCAATAGGACACTTCTTTGCCACGCAATACTTTACCATTTCCAGATTACCTTTATATGCGGCCGCATCAATCGTCCCTCCATTCCACTCACACTTTTTCTCCTCTCGCACCCACTTGAGCAACTCGAGTTTATTTGTTAGAGCAACTCGATTGCAGAAATATGTTTCGTCCATCTCTTCTCCCACTTCGTGGTCATACGTGCCCCACGGATAATGCTCCCACGCAAACTCCAAAGTCGATATCGAGGACATCTCCTTCACTTTAAACTTCTTTTTCAAATCCCCCGCGCGAGATGATCTCTTCACCAAAGCTCTCGTCTCCGTATTCACTCCGTACAAGAATTTCACATCCGTCGAATTCAATCTCGGAATGATATGTTTGAAACAAATATCGTCGTTATTCACGATCAAATCCCACACATCTCTCTCCCCGATCCTCCTTTTCTGCGCTCGCGTCCTCACCCCAAGAGTTTTATGAGCAGTAGCACCAGAAGAAGACATGATGCTTTTGTGTGTCGTTTTGTTCTTCTTTAAACGCGAAAGAAATGCGATTTCTTTTTTTTTTTCCTGAAAGGAAAAGCGAACGTTTTTTTTTTAATTCTTTTCTCTGTCTGTTGTTGACTTTTTCCTCACGTGCGAACAGAAAAGCGCTGCTTTTCTCGACGAACGAGCGGCATATCATCGAGAGTATTCACGATGCTTAAGTGGTTCAGGTTGTGTTTTTGATGATGAAGCGTTTGTGAATATATAGTGTGTAAGAGTTTGTTAGTATTCTTTTTTGTTTTAGTATTCTATTACGTGCGTAGAATTCTATAGAGTATCTCTCCCGCTAACTTTACGCTATTACGCTATTGTTATGCGCAACAACAACCTCTGGATCTCGCGCTCGCTCGCGCTCTCGTCGCGGTGTTGTTTCTATTCTCTCGTATATTCTTCTATTCGGACGTTGGTTTCTTTTCGTTTTCATCGTCGATCTCGTTGTTGTTTAGTGGTAGCTCGAGGAGGAAGATTTGGTTGACGAGGATTTTCTTCTTCGCGTCGGGGTGCTCACTTCCTTTTCCTTTTCCTTTTCCTTCTTCTTTGTCTTCTGAGACGTTACAGACGATTTTTGTTGGCGATGATGTTGTTGTTGTTTTGAGGAAACAGACGAACTTTCCGTTCGGAGAGACGCAAACGCACTCTGGGCGGATTTTATTATCGTCGTTGGTGGTTCTTGGAGGAGGGGTTAAATATTCCGTCTGATATTTCCTCGCGCCGCCGCGCGTAAACGTCCGAGCGATTCGGTTTGTACTCGTCGCGAAACAGACGTAAAGGCCGTCCGGCGACCACGAGAAGGCAGAGTTGACTTCTTCGCCGTCTTTGAGAAAGGAAAGTTGCTCGATTTCGCCGGTGGTCGCGTCGACCAGGTGTAACTGGAAGGATGCTTTTTCGTCTCGAAGTAAAATGCAAACGACGTTCGAATCCGCGGGATTCGCTCGAGGCCAAAATCGAACGGAACCTTGACAACCGCTGGACCGCGTCACGCGTCTTTGCTTGACCGATTTCGGCGGTTTCGGATAGGAAGTGAGCGTGCCTTGAAGTAATCTTTCTTCTTTCTCTTCTTCTTCTTTTAACTTCTCCACGTCTCGCGGTAACTCCACCACGAACAATTCCGTGCGCACGTTCCCGCGCTCGTCTCGACAGTCGCCCAAGAACGATAACGTCCTCGAATCCATCCAACAATCTTCGTACGCTCGAGAGATTTCGTCGGAACCGAGAGTTGGATCCGGAGTCGTTTCCGTCACGCACACGGTGAACCCGCCGGAAACGTTCCGGTCGTTTCTCGATTTATCGATTTCGACGATGTCTTTATAAATCGTCACCGCGATGTTCCGAGCGTTGCGTCTCGAGACGTTCACGTCCGTAGCGTCCGCTAAAATCGCGTCCTCGTACGTCATGCTCACCAACGTGCCGTCCGGCGAGAACGCGTGGACGTGCGTGCCGCCTCGCAAAGCGCCTTTCGTGAACGGACTGACTAAATCTCGCGCTTCTAAATTCGATGAAAGCGACCTAGAGGAGTTTAACTGTTGTGCGTTCGAGGACGACGAGGAATCAACATTCGAATCTTCCGATAAATCGATGACGTATCCTCGGCGATGATGCGCGCAGTACGCCCACTCTTCCGTCGGATGTCTGGGACCGACGATGCAACACAAAACGTTCTCATCAAACGGATGAAACAAAGCGACGCCACACTTCGCTTCGTGTGCGGTTCGTAACACCGTTTTGACTTCTTTCGTATTCACGTCAACGAGTTGGATCAAATCGCCGTCAAAGACGTGACCGCCGACGTGCGATCGGACGTCGAAACAGATGTTTTCGGAATTCGCGTCGAACGCGTACGCGTTGGAGACGATTTTGTTGTGCTCCGTCGACGTCGTGAGTTGGATTTCTTTCGGGTACGAGGATGACGAGGAGGAGACTTTCATCAAGGCTGCTTCCGCGTCCGCTTCATCATCCGCCACCGAATTCGCCGCGAAGAACTCTTCGTCCGTAACGTTCGCGAAACACTCGGCAAAGAATAACTTTCGCTCCATCTTGCGACAGTTCGAGCGGAACTCTTTGTTCTTCTTCTTCTTATTATTATTATTATTAGTAGTATCATCATCATCGTCGTCGTAATAAGAGTCTTCGATCGCTTTGCGAAACATCGACCGTAAATCTTCCATCGCGAGGACTCTCTTCGAGCGCGAGCGCAACATCGCGTACGCGTCGGATTCTAAATTCTTCGCAACTTTGCCCGATTTCGAGGCGTCGTAGAATAATCCACTCGGCACGAGCGTGTGTGTATTGATGACCGCAGACACGTGGAGAGCTAAAAGAGCGTTGACGGAATCGTTCGTTTCTTCTTCTTCTTCTTTATCTTCTTCTTCGTTGTTATTCTTATTAGTATCATTCTGATGATGATGATGATGCATCAAATACGTCGCCGCGGCGTCGAAACACGCGTGATCGCCGTTAAACGCGCGAGCTATGATTGCGTATAAAGTAATCGCGCCGGCGACTCTTTCGCGAAAGACGTTTCTTTGCTTTGCCGATACTTTCTTCAAAGTCCTTTTAGTAGGCGGTAAAAGAGACCAGTAGGACGGCAGCGGTTCCGTCGGCGGCGACGGAAATCCCAAAACCGACGATGGATGATAACCATTATCATTATCCTCATTATTATTGGTATCATCATTAAGCGCGACAATCTTCGCCGTTCCGTCGTCTCGCAGTAACACCTCGTCGTCGTCGTCTATCGTCCACCACGCTCGCCACGGTTCGACTCGAATCTCTCCTTTTCGCAACATTCTCTCCAAACGCTTCTTATCGCTCGCGGCGAAGTCGCGCTCGGAAATTCCGGAGAATTTATTATCTTCTTCTTCTTTCAAGTACGCGCGCATGAGTTTCGCGGATAAAGTGCAGTATTCATCTTCATCTTCTTTTTCTTCGTCTTCTTCGTCTTCTTCTTCTTCGTCGTCGGAGGACGACGGCGAAAACGATTTCGCCTCCAAACCAAACCTCGTCCTCATCTCCCTCTCGTCCTTCTCCACGTGCCTCTCGTACTCCATCACCATCGCTTCCATCTCTCTCTTCTTCTCCTCCTCGTCCTCGGAATCCCCATCGAAATGTTTTTCATTCTTCATCATCCGCGCTAAACTCTCCGCGTGAAACGCTTCCACGCACGTCCCGTCGCCGTGCAGGCGGTAACATTTCGAAGAACAATATCGGCAGTTACATTTCGGGCACGCGTAGAGCGATTCGTTTTGTGCGCACACGCGACATTTCGGTTGTTGTTGTTGTGCCGCTCCTTTTCCTTTGAATCCTTCTTCCATCGTCGTCTGAATCGAAAACGTTGCGCGGCGCGTATTTTGGTTTTGGCAGTCACATAAACGCTTCCGAGAGTTTCCTCATCACGCGACGCAACAGACACAGGCACAGAAACCTTTTACGGGAACACCTTTTGCGCACAAACAAAGAAAGAATAGAACGTTTACGCTCTTCTTATTTCGCCAAAGAGCGTTGTCCGGAAGACTAAGGAGAGATGCGAGCGCGCGTTCTTCAACGCGCACTTAAGCACACTCTGGGGAACAACTCACACCCAAATTCTCTTTATAAACGTTCACTTAATCAGCGCACATATATCGCTCTGGAGGGAGAAAAGAGAGAAAAGTGCACACCACCTTGCGCGTATGTTTTATGTCCTTCTCTGACGCTGACTCTTTCCTTTTGCGTTGTCTGTCTCGCTCAACGCGGTAAGTGAATAAGTACTCCTCCCGAGTGAGAAAATGGAGCACATTTCTCAGAAAGAAACGTCTTTTTTTCGCAGTCAACGGAAAAAAGTTTTGCGAGATCACTCGTGCGCACGCGCGCGTGCGTATATCTTCTACACATCTAAAGCTCTACTAAATGCTCCCGATGAAAATTCTCGCACACGCGCAGTGCACACACATGCGCGTGTGTGTGTTTAGTACGTGCTTCTTCACGGAGAGAATGCTGTTTTTATTAGCTCTGTAGAATCCGCGCGACCGAGCGGAGATGGAGTACGTAAGGAGTAGTAGTAGTACTCCTGAGCGAGAGATGCGAACGACAACAACAACACACGAGAGAGAAGAAAACAAAACAAAAACAACCAGAGAGCAGTTTAAAAAGCGCGCTCTCTTCAGAGCGCTCTGCTTTTTCGCCTCCTCGAAGTCTCGCAACGTCTCCTCCTCTCTTCGTATATATGCGCATATACGTAAGGAGTAGTAGTAGTCGTTTTGAGAAGACGCATACGTTCGATATGTAACAATAAAACATACACGCTTGAAAAAGCTCTCTTATACGGAACAAAACGAGCCTCTCGCGCTTGGAATACTAAAACACGTTCCGAAATTCTTTCGATGCGTGCGGATGTTCTCAACGCGCGTACGACCCCCGCCGTATGAAAGTAAGTAAAGCTTTTAAAGAGAGAGAGAAAAGAGCGCACGAAAATCTTTAGGGTTTCATATACAACTAGGGTTTAAAGCAATTGCTCTCGAGCGCATTTCGAGGGCAAATTACCTCATTACGAAGACCTCGAGAGCGCTTTACTTGGTGTTCGGAAAAGAGACACAGACGGGAGAGGATCGAGGCTTTCATCTGTCTTTAGTTTTCTCTGTTTTGTTTTCTGTTTTCGCTTTATATTCGAACAGACAGAGACGTTCTATATTATAAAAGAGCATTTGTTGTGTGCGTTGGGGAAAAACCCTCGATTGTCTCTCGAGGTGCGCTTTTTGTTCTCTTCTTGTTTCTATCGTTTGTCTCTCTCTTTCTCTGCGCGTGTGTACATCTCGAGAGAGAGAATGTGTGTTGTTCTTGGTATTCTTCTCGTTTCAATCTCGGTTTTAGAGTCTCTCTTATTCTCTCTTTGTCTGTTCTTTTCCTCTTCGTAAACGTTTGGTCAAAGAAGGATCGAGAGAGAGAGAATTAATTGGGGGCACCATGGGGAAGAAGAACGAGAGCAGGAAAAGCAACGAAAATCGCGCTCGTATCTCTCCTTTCTTTGCTGAATTTATGTCGTATTGGTGTAGTATTCGTGGTGGTATGCAAAACTGACTTTCGGTGTGTGTATCACATATACTCTCTCTTATTCTCTTATTCTCTTTTATATAAAACACTTGGATAAAGGTAACAACGCGGAGTAACGACGGAAACAACGTAAAGAAGCAGAGAAGAAGAAGGAGTATAAAGCGAAGACTTCAGAGCGATACAACACGAAAAGAAAACAACAATGTGTGGGATATTCTCCGTGCATTACTTAAAAGGCGAACCGAAACCGAACCGGGAACGGATTTATAAGCTGGCGAAACGCCTTCGCCACCGCGGGCCGGATTCGTATAAAATCGACAAGTTCGAACACTCGGAAAACGAACAAACGTTTATGGTGCACAAACGATTGGCGATTGTCGCGCCGGGCGAGAGCGGGGAACAACCGTTGTACACGGATGGAGGGAAACAGACGTGTTTTATCGCCAACGGGGAGATTTATAATCACCAAAAGTTGAGAGAAACGTTTAACATCGAGCATCCGAACAAGTCGGATTGTCAAGTCATCGGCCACGTGTACGAGAAATTCGGCGCGCTCGAGTTTTCGAAACATTTGGACGGGATGTTTGCCACGGTCATTGAAGATCGAAAAACAGGAAGGCTCATCGCCAGTCGCGATCACATGGGGAAGATTCCCATGTACATGGCGAAAGGGAAAGACGGGTCGTTTTGGTTCGCCTCGGAGATGAAGTGTTTACACGACGACCCCGGGGTGGAGTCGTATCAGTTGTTTCCTCCCGGTCACGTCTGGGTGAAAGAGAAAAACGAGACAGAAGGGACGATGACGAGATGGTACGACGAGAGATGGATCACAGACGTGGACTACATTCCGGAGAAACGAGCGGATTTATCAGAGTTGAGAGAAATCGTCGTCAAAGCGGTGAAAGATCGATTGATGTCGGACGTCCCGTACGCGGTTTTACTCTCCGGAGGGTTGGATTCGAGTCTGATCACCTCTATTGCGGTGAGGAACCGAGCGACTGCGAAAAACACCTACGGGAGCACGGAGAAAGTGCACTCGTTTTCAATCGGTATTAAAGGCGCGCCGGATTTGAAAGCGGCGAGGAAAGTCGCCGATAGTTTGGGGACCATTCACCACGAAATTTATTTCACGCCAGAGGAAGCGTTGGACGCGTTGCCGGATGTGGTTTGGCACTTGGAGACGTTCGAACAAGTGCGAGCATCGGTGCCGATGTATTTACTCTCTCGAGCGATTAAATCCATGGGATTCAAAATGGTCTTATCCGGCGAAGGCGCCGACGAATTATTCGGCGGGTACTTATACTTTCACAAGGCGCCGTCGCCGGAGGAGTTTCACAAGGAGTGCGCGAGAAAAACGAGTCGTTTGCACCAGTGGGACGTGGCGAGAGCGAACAAAATGACCATGGCCTGGGGCGTGGAAGCGAGGACGCCTCTGTTATCCAAAGCAGTCGTCGATTACGCGATGAACATGTCCCCGCTGGACAAGATGATCGACGTGAAAAAGCTCGATCAAGACGGTAAAAAATATTTAGAAAAGTACATCTTGAGAAAAGCGTTCGATACGCCAGAGGATCCGTATTTACCGGCGGAAGTTTTATGGCGTCAAAAAGAACAGTTCTCCGACGGCGTCGGGTACGATTGGGTGGACGGGTTAAAAGCGCACGCCGAGGAAAAAGTTTCCGACGAAGAGTTTTCCAAAAGAGCCGAACGCTTCCCGCTTTCGCCGCCGACGACGAAAGAGTATTACTTGTTGAGATCGATTTTTGAGGAACACTTCGTGACGGGATTTGAAAACGGCCAAGACGCGTATAAGACGGTGCCGTTTGGGAAATCCATCGCGTGTTCGACGCCGGAGGCTGTCGCCTGGGATCCGGAGTGGGAGAAGAGCGTCGGCGACATCTCCGGCAGAGCCGTCGGGGTGCACGACTCAAGCGATGGGTTCGATTTAGGGAAAGATAGTGCTGTTAGTGCTTCTTCTTCTTCTTCTTCTTCTTCTTCTTCGAGTAGTAGCGGTAGCGGTAGCAGTAGTAACGCAACAACATCTAGCGCGAGAGCAACGAGTTCGACGGTTACTACCACTACTGTGGCGGCTTTGAACAACAAAAAAATCGCCGCCGCGAGCAGAAAAGCGCGGCATTCGCGACGCTTACCCGGAGGAGGCGGAATTCGAAGAGGTTCTACCAAAGCAATTGGTTTCATCTCCCAGGTTCGGTTGGCGACGAACTCTTCTTCGGTTTTTTGCGCGTTTGCGTGATAGAGAGAGAGACGGAGACAGAGACAGAGTTTAAGACAGAGAGGAGGATACATAACATGCACAAAAAATGAGATACACGCGCACACTACTACTTGTTCAATTCCATCTCTCGTCGTCGGTTTTGTACACAGAGAAAAGAAAGAGAGAGAGAGAGCGAAAGGAGAGAGAGAGAGCGCTTTACTTTGTATATATAGTCAAATTCTTTGGGTCGTAAAAATACAATTGAAAAGAAGTACATTGTTGCACATCCACGTGCTACTATACAAAAATCTCACACCGTTCCTTTCGTACCTGCTCAAACAGCAGGCACGCAAATTTCTACTCGTAATAATACATTTCGCTTTGCTCGCTGCTAGTTTTAATTCTTCTTGTTATTATATCGGCGGTTACTACCGCTCGAGGCGGACGCGTCGTTCTCCGCGGGGACTAAATCTTCTTCCTCGTCGTACTCGTACGCGTTCGGAAACGCTTCCCGGTAGTAGTCGTCCGCGGAACCTCCATCCGCGGAAAACGCGCTGCTGCTGCTTCTTTCGTCGAAGAACTTTACGACCGGGTCTCTCTTCCCGGAGCCGCTCCCGCTGGCGTACTTCCGCGCTCTGATTCTGTCCACCGCGATTTGCGCTTGCTCTTCCGTCTTGTTCCGTTCGTCCGGCGCCCACGTGCCTCGTTTGTTCTTGTTGTTATAAGAAGTAGAAGTAGTATTGGTTGTAGCAAGAAGGTTGTTCTTTTTCACCGACGATTTCATCCCGAGCGCTTTGGCCTTGTTGTACAAGTGCGACGCTTTCGCCGCGTTGCCTCGCTTCTCGTACAATTTCGCGCTCTCGTGAAAGACGCCCCAGCTGTCCGGGTTGGACAGCATGGCCAACTCGAGCGTTTCTCGACACTTATCGAACAGTTCCATCTCGTCGTAGCACTTGGCTAAACCAATCAGCGCTCTCGAGTTCCCGAGTTCGGCTTCGACGGCTCGTTCGAAGAGTCTTTTCGCGGCGTCGACGTGCGATTTCGCGTACTCGAATTGGCCCCACGCGGACCAAACTTGAACCGACCACGGGGCTAACGACGCCGCTCGGGCAAACTCCGATCGAGCGACCGTTTCTTTCCCTTTAGACAAAAACAGTTTCGATTCCGCGATGGCGAAGGACGTCGCCAAGACGTGATTTTGCGGGAACTTTTCGATCGCCTCTTTGAACGTCTTGCGGCTGTTGACCACGTGACCTCTTCGCGCCAACGCTTCGGCGAACGATTGCAGAATATACGCGTCGTTCGGGAAGATTCTACTCGCGAAGCGATACTTACGCAGAGCAGGTTTTAACTGTCCCTCGGATTCGTCTAACTGCGCGTACAAATGCGCGACGTGTGGCGACGCGCGCAGGATTTTCACGTCTTTGAAGATTTCAGAGGAGTACTCGACGTTTTCCGTAGCGCAAAGTTCGCGCGCGATCGGTTCGGTGTCCGTCTCGTTCACGTGGTCCGCGCACAACTTCAAAACTCGTCTCGCTTCTTCGACGTTGCCTCGTCTGAATTCGCCTTTGGCCCACGCGTGTAACGCCACCAAACGACCTTCGACTAAATTCTTCATGATCTCGCCCTTGGGCGGGTAGTCGCAGGAGGAGGAGGATAAAGACGACGACGATCCTAAGGACGGACCGCAAATCTCGTCGTCGTACACCGACACGCACCTCTTGAATAGACTCGTGCTCTCCTCGAAGTTCTTTGCCCCGAATTCCATGGTCGCCCATTTCCGTAAGCTCGCGCCTCGAACCGCCGCGTCGCCTTCCGAGTGCAACAAAGCCGTCTTGTATAAACCTCGAGATCGTTCCTGATCTCCTTGCAAGAGCTCAAATCTCGCCCATTGCTCCCACAACTGCACGTTCGACGGCGTTCTTGTCGTTCGCTGGTAAAACAGCTGCCTCGCAGTTTCCGCTCGCCCGGCTCTTTGCAAGTCCCAAATCAGTTGCCACTCGACGACGCCGCCGAGAGGATCTTTCAGAGCTTCTCTCGCCTTGCGAGAGGAAGCGTCCGAGTCGGAGATCAACACGTACGATTGCGAGATGATTTGGTCCGGGCTTATTGTTTTTTCAGGCGATGATGATGACGGTTGCGCTGCTTTTGCGCCTTCCTTCTTTTCTTCCTTATTCTTCTCTTCACCTTTTTTCTCATTCTTCTCGTTTATATCGTCGTCGTCCGTGACGTCGTGGATGCTTGTTTTCATCGTCGTCGTTGATGACGATTGTTGCAAAATCTCTTCTTTTTCCTCCTTCTCGTCCGAGGAAACGTCGTGCGAACTGCTGATTGCATCGAACGAACCAGAAGCGCTGATGACTTCCTTCACTAATCTATCCACATCAATTTCGTCGTCGTCTTTGACCTTTTGTTGCGTTTGTTGTTGTTGTCCTCGAATAATTCGTCGTCGCGCAGAATTCGACGTCGACGCGGGGCCGCTTCCTTCTTCGATAATCGATTTTCCGTCGTCAATCTTAACAGTACTCTCGATGATGGCGTCAACGACAACGATCTCTTCCTCGTCGTCGTCGTCGTCCTCATCATCCTCGTCATCATCATCGACGCTGCTCATCTCCACTTCGACGGCTTTACGAATGCGTTCGGATTGCTTCTCGTCCGCGTTCGAACACGCTTTAAACGTCGATGCGAATTCTCTAAATTTTTTAAACTCCTCCGGCGAAATCTTGCCGTCGGCGTCGACGTCGAGCATTTTCATCAAAGTCTCCGCTGTCTCAGTCGTCGATTTTGTCGTCGCATTCTCTCCTTCATCGTCGTACACGTCGTTTACGTCGTCTGAATCGTCGTCGTTCAACCAAATCGTTTCGATCGTTTGTTTCAACTCTTCCACCGATACGCTTCCGCTCTTGTCGACGTCAAACGCGCGAAAGAGCGCGTCCTCGGCGTCCGGATTATAGGTGTCGTTACCTCCCTCGTATCGCAAAGAATCGTCCGTAAAGTCGCCAAACTTTTCATACGCGGCAATATTCGCCGCGTCCACGAGGTCTTTCAGCGTTTTCGCGGCGCCCGGATCGCCCTCGGTAAAACCGCCTTTGTAGGACGAGTGCGCGGCGTTGCCGATTTCCGCCGAAGCGTGCATGCGCCTGGTTCGGATTTGCAGTTCAATCGTCGTTCTCGATCCGTTATTATGAGAGTTGTTATTGTGGTTGTTATCGTAGGACGACGACGATGAGGGCGAGTCATTTTTACTCTTCTCGGATGGATCGTCGTCCTCGTTGTCGTCGTCGGTATCATCGCTCACGATCAGCGCCGAGTGTAAACTCTGGTACCCGTTCTTCTTCGGTTTCGCGACGTAATCCTTCGTTCTGCCTTTCACCGCACTAAACGTCGCGTGTGCGATTTGCTGCGCGCGATAACACGCCATATCCGCGGATTTCAAATCTATATCCGCGATGGAGCCTTTTTGCGGATTTAATATCACTCGAACGCCCAACAAGTCTCGTAATTTCGCGCGGTCGCGTCCGTCGCGCAGTATTTTCTTCATGGAAGAGAATCGAGATTTGCGTCGAGCGGAGACGGTGAGCGCGGAATTCAAGGCTACGCGCAAGGACGCGGGATAGTTATTGTTGTTCTCACCACCATCACTACCGCTGTTGCTGGTGCTGGTGCCGCTCTTCTTGTCATCACTTGTTTTTGCCATTTTTGCCGATGTTTTCAACAACTCCTCGTACACTTCGTCGTCCTTGATTAAAACGCGCATCAAAACCGCGTCTTTGCTCATCTTCTCGAGCAAAACCTGTCTCGCTCTTTCCAACTTTCTCGCGTCGTCTTTCTCCGTCTGTCGCAACCATTTGTCTAAACTCTCGTAGGATTTCGGAAAGAGCGCTCGAAACGCGGCGTCTTCCAACTCCGCCGAGAGTTGTCCGCAGTGTAAAGCGGACGCGAGAGGCGCGTATACTTTCATCGTCTCCAGCGCGAATTGCTGCAAGCGGACGGTTGATTTGAAAATCTCCCGACTGTGTTGCAAAATGTCCAATCGAGAGGCGAGTTCGACGACGATCGCGCGTTGGTCGTGGAAAGTGAGCAAAAACGTGCGCATTTTTTCCGCGTATTCGTCGTCGCAGAGTAACATTTTTTGGTTGTTGTTCGAATTAGTAGTATTGTTGTTCTTTGTTGACGACGACGAGGAGGAAGTATCGTTCGAGTTGAAAGTAGTAGCGTTCGCCGACGACGCGTTGTTGTTGTTGTTGTTGTTTCGCAATCGTTCCGGTAAGTCTCTCAATCTCTGACAATCGTGCGCGACTCTCACGACGCCCGAACCTAACTGTTGTTCGATCGTTTCCAAGGAAATCTCGTTCGCCAACGAGGCGTCTCTGAGTAAACCGGCCGAGCAGCACTCCGCGTCCATGCCTAAATCGATGAGTTGCGTGCACATCGCCACCGCTCGCTCGCGCGGACATCTGCCGTTCAACGCATCATCCTTTTCCTTTCTGTTTTTTGCTCTACTAAATTCACGTCTCCGGTTAAAATCATCCAAAACTATGTGTGGCATCCGTTGTAACTTCGGTATCGCCAGCGCTAAAGCCGCGAGGAGCATTTCCCGCGACGGCGAGTTCGAGCTCGCGATATCGTCATCCGATTCGTCCTCTTCGGATCTCAGCATCGACGACTCGGAGAGGCGACCGCTCAACACATCCCACGCCGCGACGAAATCCACCACTCGCGACGTTTTCGTCGTACCGGCGATCGTTTCGCTCGTCGTTTTCTCTTCGTTTTTGTCCTCGTTTGTCTCGTTATTTGCGTCGAAAAGCGCGGAAGACGAGGACGAGATTCGACGATTACGTCGACGATTTCCCGTCGTCCGTTCGAGATGTTCACGACGCGACGGTCGGTCTTTTGTCCTTCTTTTCAACGAAACATTTGCGAGAGAACACGAACGCACGCGTGAAGTCATTTTTCGGACCGACTACTCTTTTAAAACGCGCGGTGTGTGCGACGAAAGCGCGCGCGCGTGTCGAGTGACGAACGCGTGGCAGTCGAGCGCCAGAAAGATATCCGGAATAGTTTAGGGTATCATAATCTGTCATATTTATTAGTGTATACGTTCCGCGACGAGACCGCGTGCTCTGTACGAAAGACATTCAATTCGAAACTGAAGATGGGAATGCGCAGAAAAAGACGCAGAGTGAAAGGTTTTCAGTGCACGTGTGGCTCTGGTTGAAATTTTAGGGTGCATGTTCCAAAGTCGCCGTACGCGCGCGGTTGACGGTTGGAAAGAAAAACGCCGCGCGACTCGTACTCGAGGAGTTTCGAAGCCGCCGTAGAAGTCGGAACATTTCCTTTGTGTGTGCATACAAATGTGGTGGTCCGAAATATACTTTGATGCATTCGTGGTGTGCGCTTGGATGCGACTGCTACCTTTTTTTCGTTGGGAAAGGAGTGCTTTGTTGTCGTCGTTTGGCGTCCTGGACGTATTCGCGTCGGTGTAACGGCGTCGCATTTAACACTGAGAATACCCTATTTAGATCGCCAATAAATCGGCAATCCTGTGGAGTTACCACTGAAATCAGATTTTATACGAAATGAAGCTCTTCCAGGCAACAGTTGTGTACGTTGCGTCAGATGTTGGAGATCTCCAGGTATGGCGCACTCACGCTGTCCTTTCGTGTATTTTCCCTCATTGTATGAACGACTTCTGAAAGAAAGACGCCAGCATTCGAGACTTTTCGAGACGAGACTCTCGCGATGTATTCGAAAAACAATATCATCGTTGCGCTGCTCTGCGAGCGTTCTGAATCGTCTCTTTTCCCTCTCAATCGTCATCTTTTGATCGATAGAATGTCTCTCTGATTTGACAGACATTTATCCAAAACGACGAACACATCATGTCGGAGGGAAAGTCGAACGATGACGATACCGATGGAAAAAAGATGTTTAATTCGTCGTCGTCTCTGATTATGAACCAATTCCTCGCCGGCGGTGTGAGCGGTCTCCTCTCGAGAGCAGCGACGCACCCGGTGGATACGATCAAGAGTCAGATGCAAGTTTCGAATTTGGTCGTCACAAGGAGGAGTACCGAGAGGAGCGGATGCGATAGTACGAGTCATCGTCGTCCGATTTTGCCGAGCGCTCGACTTTTGAACGCAAAACGTGCGATACAAAATCTGTACAGAGGTTTCGGGGCAGCCGCGCTTGGTGCGCCGATGGCGAGCGGGATGTATTTTCTCGGGTACGAGACGACGAAGAAGACGCTGAAGAAGATACGCAGAGAACGAAGACGAGAAGGAGCGTTTAATGATGATGATCACGAAGAAGAAGAAGAAGATAATAAAACAACGATATATATGATAGATAATATAATCACGGGCGTCGTCGCGCAAGCGTTTGCCGGGATCGCGTACACGCCGGTGGACGTCGTCAAAGAACGGATGCAAGTGAGTTCGGTGTTGCCGACGAATTTGAAAACGAATAACGGGGTGGATTACCGGAACGCGTTCGACGCGTTGAAAACGATCGTGAAAAACGAAGGCATCAAGAACGGTTTGATGCGAGGGTACTGGGCGCAGAATTTCGTCTGGTGGCCGTGGTCGGCGTGTTATTTCGTCGCGTACGAAAAAGGTTTAGAGATTTTTCGTAGAAACAACAACGACAACAAAAGTAGTCTTCGCGTTGATGATGATAACGGTGGTGTTTTTGGTGGTGATGCTGAGCGCAGTAATTTTGAGAGTAGCAGTAGTAGTAGTAGTAGTGTTAAAAGTAGTAGTAGTTTTTATCGGGAGGGGGGGTGGTACGAAAACAACATTTCGCCGCACGCGGTCTCGGCGTTCGCCGCGGCGACGTGCGCGACGATCTTGACGCACCCGTTGGATTTGTGCAAAACACGAGTACAAACGATGACTAATAATAATAATAACAACAATAACAAGAAAGTGATGACGTTACGGACGGTTTTCAAAGATGTCGTCAGAAAAGAAGGCGTTTTGGCTTTATACAGAGGCGTGTTTGCGAGAGTTTTGAGCGTCGCGCCCGGGTCGGCGATTTCTTTTTACGCGTACGAATCCATTCGGAAAAGTGGCGCGTTACGTTTAGAGGAGGATGATTAGATTATTCCACTAGCTTAGTATTAATTGCGTTTAAACCGTTATTAGTATTAGTATCATTTATTACATACCCATAGGCATTTGCTCGGCGCTCCCGATTTCGAAATCTTCGACTTCGTCCCACCACTCTAAACCCGCCGCCATGTGTTTTATATTCTCGGCGCCGAATCCTCGAGCGACTAATTCGTGAATAGCCATCAGCGACGGCGTTTGCACTCCGTCTTGAAAATCCATCATTTCCTCCCCGATGACCCCGCCGACGTCGTCGTATAAAATCACCTTCTCGCCCCACAACCCTTCCTCTACGACTTCCTCTATAAAGTTCTCGTTCTCTTCCACGTTCGCGTACCCGCTGCTGGAGAATACCCTCTCCGGAAAAATCGCCAGCGACGCCGCTTGTTTCGTAAACGTCCTCAAATCTCTCACTTCGAGCGGTATAAAGTATTGGCAATTTTTGGACGGATACGCGTGTTTTCTACACCAATCGATTTGCGGCCGAACGTCGACTAAAATCCAGTTCTCGTTTTGCATTAACTCTTTCGCACGTTTCGGCATAATTTGCTCCACCTGTGAAAAAGAGAGAGAGAGAGAGAGAGAGGTCAGATTAACATTCGATCGAGAGGAAGATTTTCATCTCGCACCTGTGCTTTCTTCAACACTTTTTGCATCAATTTCCAAACGGTCGGGTCGGTCGTGTTCGCTAAAATTGGCGCCCCAGCTGGGCGTAAAAACGGCGACGTGTTTACATTTTCGAAGAATTCTTCGTCTTCGGTGTACGAGACGTCCTCGTTCATGTCCTTTTCGTCGTTGACATCATCGTTCGTATCCTTGTCTTTTTGTGATGATTTTCCCCTAAAATTCGTGCATTTTCTGCTTCTTTTTATCCGACTTTTGACACCAAAACCAGCCTTGGTTCGCGGTAAAATTGAACCAAAACGAAGCATCGATGAATGCTCCGATGCTCTCGTGTGTTTACGCAGTATTTACGCGTCCGTTTGATGATGTAAAGTGTGTCTGTTTTATGGGGAAAATGACTTAAATTTCACTCCATTTCTCCATAAAAAATGGCACCACATGACGCTTAATCGACCGTTCGTTTCGGTCTTTTTATCCTCCTCTCCGCGACGAGCGAGCGATGCGTGCGCGCACCATCGTCGCCGTCATCGAGAATTCACGTTTTCGTCATCGAGAGGAAGAACTGTGCGACAAAAAGCCTCTGAAACAGATGCGGATTTGGACGAACACATCCTCCTTCTCGCCGTTCCAGCGTTGTTGAGTTTACTCTTAGACCCTTTACTGACGGCCGCAGATACCGCGTTCGTCGGCAAATCCGAAGAAACTTTATTCACAGAAGCTCATCGGAGCGTTTTTATGAAAGTTAAAGGGGAAAATTCCGGCCTAGCGGCCTTAGCGGTGAGCTCGTCGGTGTTCAACTTTATAAGCTACTCTGGAAGCTTTCTGGCGCAAGCGACGACGCCGCTGGTCAGTCGAGAAGTCGCTTTGGAAGAAGCGAAGAGGAAGAATAGAAAGAATGACGATGAAAACGATGAAAATGATTCAAACGTTGTTGAATCGTCGTCTTCTGCGTCGAAGACAATATCGGCGGCTTTAGCTTTAGCTGTAGTCGTCGGCGTATCGGCGACGTTTCTCGTCGAGACGAACGCGGAGTGGTTGTTAGGATTGAGCGGTGGGAACAGTTTAGAAATAAACGCGTACGAAAGCGCGTTAGAGTACGTGAAAATACGAGCGTTGGGTTTACCGTTTTTCTGTTGTTCGTTGATTGGGATTGGCGCGTTTCGAGGCGTGGCGGATACGAGGTCGATTTTGAACGTCGCGTTGGTGAGCGAATCCGTACATTTTTTCTTAGATTGGTTTTTGGTTTTAGGATTACACTTAGGCGTAGAAGGTGCTGGATGGTCGACGTTTGCGAGCACGGTGTTAGAGTTTAGTTTGTTTTCGCGAGCGATGTTCGACCGAGGGATTTTAAACGTACCGCCGACCCGCGGCGAGGAGGATTTCTTCTATAAACAAACAATAAAGGATTTCCTCGAAAACGATGTGAAAGACATGAGCGGTAAACTCGGCCAGTTAGTCTCGAACGGTTCCAATCAGCTCTTGCGAACGCTGTTTTTACAATTCGTGTTGGTTCGCGCGACGGCGTTGGCGACGGAAAACAACGTCTCCGGGCCGCACCAAATCGTCAGTCAAGTCTGGTGGATCGAGCTGTTCGTGCTGGACGCCATCGCGGTTGCCGCGCAAACGTTAGTGTCCACGCGATTGGCGAAAAACGACGGAAGCGAGGAGGACATTTTAGCCGCGCGAAAAGCCGTCGATAGGTGTTTGTTTTGGTCGTTTTTGCTCGGCGTTCTTTTAACCGTCGTCACGGAACTTTTTTCCAACGATTTACCGAAAATTTTCACCGGCGACGCCGCGATCGCGGCCGCGACGTTCGTCCCGTTGGCGTTTATATTAGCGCCACTTCAACCACTCAACGCGCTGGTCTTCGTCGGCGACGGCGTTTTCCAAGGCGCGAACGATTTCAAATTTCTCTCCAAGGCGATGATTGTCTGTTCGCTTTTCGCTTTGGCGGCGTTTCAAACGCCTATATTCGCGGACGCGTTCGACAGCGGTTTATTGGGGGTTTTAGGGCTCAATGATAGTAATAATAATAATAACGGTTTAGAACGAGTCTGGTTAGGCATCGCCGTGTTGATGCTCACCCGAGCCGCATCGCTTGGGTATCGCTATTGGTTGGATCCGGAATCGCCTTTAGCCGTCGTCGTCGATACTCACGGAATCGGGGGAATCAACTCCTCGGCTTTTGTCCGCGACGAAAAAGAAGACCAAACGAAAGGAACGAAAAAGAAGTCTTAGTCACGTCTTCTCGACGAAACCGCGAGAAAGAAGTAGTTGAGAGCACTCACTACTGCGTAGCACCATTTTTAGTCTGTTGCGTCGCGCGCGTAAAAGCGTAGTAAAACGCGACGCGTAGCTTAAACAACAACAACACGTAGCAGTTAAACAAACGAAACGAAATAATAATCAACGCGCTCAAAACGACACGTGTTATGAGTACACTCTCCATCACGCACAGAGAGCGCGCGTGAGAACACATCTTTCACGAAAAGCTCTTCGTCGCGGAAATCTGTCGTATTCCGTCGAATCTGTCACATCTGTCACTCTTTTGTCCCAATTGGCTCCATTTTATCCATCATTTAGTACCAGAGGAAACGCAACAAAGATGAAGAAAAGTAGCGTTACAGTAAAAGCACACTCGTAAAGAAGGAGTTTAGAGAATAACACACACTCTGTTTGCTTTCTTTCGCATCAAAATGCGACGCGCGACGAGTAAACGCGCGCGTTTGCTGATCCAATTTCAGTCTCAAAATCCAATTCTTACGCGTCGACGGCTTCAAATGAGTCAAGAAACATCGTCCTCGTCGTCGTCGAAATGCGGTGTTTTTGCCGCACCTTTACGTCACAACGACGCCTCTCGCTCGTATTCTTCGAGGAGTAACACTGCTGCGATAAAACCGTGGGCGACGGAAGAGGAGTTACGTGTGCTCTCCGTGCACTTGAAATCCGTTCGAGAGAAAGCAGCCGCTGCTTCAGAAAATGTTCGTCGATCGAAAGACGACGCGGATGACGTAGTCGTTTCAACGAACACTGAGTATACGTTGTGCGCGAAAACGTTTCGAGAGTACAACCCGGAATTACTCGCAAAACACTTCCAGAAGCAACCGTTCAAAGTGCTCAAGCGAATGATTGAGATTGTATCGTCGATGACGTTCGTCGGCGCTCGGGTGTATTTTAAAGTCGGCGATACGGAATCCAGGGCGAAGTTTTTTAGGGACGAGTTAGTTAAACTAGGACCGGCGTTCGTGAAGTTTGGGCAGGTTTTATCGACGAGAGAGGACGTGTTGCCGAGAGAATATTGCGAGCAGTTGGCGGAGTTGCAAGATTCGATGGCGCCGTCGGATTTGGCGAGTTCGAGGGAGTTTTTGAAGTTACACTTAGAGTGCGAGCCGGAGGCGGCGTTCGCGACGTTTGATCCGACGCCGATAGCGGCGGCGAGTTTGGCGCAGGTGTATAAAGCGACGTTAGTTGGGAGCGGGAAAGCAGTCGCGGTGAAGTTGCAGCGACCAGAGGCGTTCGAGAACGTCGCTTTGGATAGTTACGTGTTACGATTGGTGGCTAAATATAGCGCGAAGAATCCAATCAAAAAGTTCAATTCTGACGTGGTGAGAATAGTGGACGAATTAGTCGGACGATTATTCGAAGAGATGGATTACGAACGCGAGGCGAAGCAGTGCAATCGATTTCGAGAAACGTACCAAGACGGAAAGATTGCCGGTCGCGTGAGAGCGCCAGTCGTCGTCGACGCGTTGTCGACGAGTCGAGTTTTAACCATGGAATTCGTCCAAGGCGAACGCATCGACGGGTTACAAAAGCTCTACGGCGACGATTCGTCGTGGGAACTCGACGAAAAAGGCGGCGGCAAGAGGAAGAAAAGAAACAAAACAAAGTTCATGAAAGAGTTTCAGCCGCACGAAATCCTTCGACGAGGCGTGCGGTGTTCTTTACACCAACTGTTGGCGACTGGTTTCATGCACGCAGATCCGCACCCGGGAAATTTAATCGTCGACGAACAAGGCGCTTTGGTGTATTTAGATTTCGGCACGTGCGTGTACGTCCCGCAGTTCCAAAGACGAGCGATGATTCGAGGTTTGATTGGTTTCGTCAATCGAGACGCGGAATCGTTGGTGAGCGATTTGAAAACGTTAGATTTCTTACCCGAGGACGCCGACGACGAAGCGTGCGTCCAAGCGCTGACGAAGGTGTTCGACGAACGAGGCAATCGAATTCGAGACTCGAACGATTTCATGGCGGTCATCACGCAACTCACGGAAGCTTTGTTATACAAAGGATTCCGACTGCCGCCGACGTTTGCGAGAGTCTTGAGAGCTTTAGCCGCTTTAGAAGGAACCGCGCAAGCCATCGATCCGAATTTCAAAGTTTTAGAGCAATCGTATCCGTACGTTTTAGCCAGAGTGACGAGCGACCGGTCGCCGGAAATGCGATCGGCCGTGAGACGGTTGTTGTTGGACGAAAAGAGCGGGAAAGTTCGATGGGCGAGGTTAAGAAGATTAGTCGAGGCGTACGCCGAGAAAGGCTCGGAAGTTTCCGGAGAGTTTCATAAAACGAGGAGGAGTAAAAGCGGCGCTAGAAATAGAAAAAATACTACAAAGAGTTTAGACGACGATGATGATGATGATGACTTTTCTTTCGAAAACGAAGATTTAGACGAAGAAGACGACTTATACCTCAACGATTTCGATCGGGCCAGAGGCGTCACGAAAGCGGAAAAGTTGCGAAGAGAAAACGCGTTTGAATACTTCCGCGACTTCTCCCGCAAATCCGCCAAAGGCGTCAAGACGTTGGTTGAAGACGTCTTTTGTAGCAGCAAAAACAGCGGCGGTCAACATCATCGGAATTTTGAGGAAGAAACCGTCGATAAAAACGAATACGAAAAAGAAGAAAACCACACCGATACATCGTCGGAATCTCCAGCCGTAGACGCGGTCGAAGACGCCTTGCGCTTCCTCTTCTCCAAAGACGGAAAAATCGTTCGCGACAACGTCGTCGAGGACGCCCTGGACGCCCTGGAGGCTTTCTTCGACGATAATTCAGACGACGACGATCACTCAAAAGATGATACCGATACCGACATAAACGACGTAGAAAAGAAGAAGACAAAGAAGAAAGAAAACGTCGGCGACCAAATCACCCTCGACCAACTCCTCCTGGCGTTCAAAGCGACCCGCGCCGCGACCGCCGAACGCCCGGACTTATGGATCCCAGCCGTCGGCAAATACGTCTTCGAAAAAGAATCCGTGGACATGGCGTATATGTTTATTTCCGGAATGCTCGAGCGTGCACCTAGAAAAGAAGACGATTTGAAAGAGACTTTGACGAGCAAAAGCGACGACAAAACATCCAGCGGATTTACGGACGGATGCCGTTCTCGCCGAAACCATCTCGACGTCGCCGAAATCGCCCGAAGAGTCATCCACGCGGCGACCAGAAAAAACAAAAAGAAGACTCAATGACAACAACATCAGCATTTCGAAGAACGAGAACAAGATTAAGCCGTTATTGATCATCATCTGAGCATTATAGAGTAGCGCGTTGTTTAGGAACATAGAGAGCAAAGAATCACCTCATTTTAACTATTCTCGTCTTACGCACAAAACACATCATCATCTCGTCACATTTCGTCGTCAAAACATATCGTCGCATCGTTAAACGTTATTCTCGTTGTTGTTCTTGTTGTTCTTGTTGTTCATGTTGTTCATGTTTGCGCGGTAAAAGAAGTCTTAAACGATGAGAAAAGACGAGATTTCCTCCAAAGCGGCTAAAGATGAAGACGAAGAAGAAGGCGAGCTTACGACGACGACGACGCGAAAGAGACGCATCAAAGACGCCCGTTACGATGGGAGTAAAGAACAACAACCAGGAATGATAATAGAAGCGATTAAACCGAAAAGACAACGGATGGAATTCTTGGAATTTCGAAGAGAAAATCTCGAAGGCGTTGGGAGACCGCGAGGCGATCGAGGACGGGAAATGTTTAGCACGAAGAGTAATACGAATACTCTCAAGAAAGAAGAAAAGAAGTATAGCTCTGAATATTACGAGGCGTACGGAGACGCGAGGCGAACACCACTCACGGTAATGATACATCATACAATGCATTTTCTATTCGCGCGTTGACATTGACATTTTGTCGTTGGTATTAACGCGTAACTTACGCTTTCTCTCTCTCTCTTATATCTTATTCAATATTTACATCAAAGACGGCGGAAGCGGCGCACGCGAGCAATTTGGCTGTTGTGAAGCGACTCCCGGAGTCGGCGAAACCGAAACTGTTATTGGTGAACGAAGAAGAGGCGATTTCATCGATGAAACGACAACAGAAGAAAACGGTGCCAACCGCGGTGAGGTATAAGTGTTTGTATCGATTAGTCGCGATTCGATTGGCGCGAGGAGGAGAGGACTTAAACGACGACGTCGTCGCGACGAAGTTTTTTGAGGAGGAAAATGAAGGAAAATTGAAAGCGATGGTGGAGGAAGCCGAACGCGTGGAGCGCGAATGCGTCGAAGCGTCAAACGGGAATAAATCGACGTATTTGTCCAAAGTTGCCCAGTTTACAAAATCGAGCGAGTTTGAACGCGTGACCGAGGCGATGTTTTTACCGAAAGGGTCGATGTTACAAGATCAAAAGAGCGAATTCGCGCGGACGAAGATTGATTTGAAGTTTTGCGAATTTGTTAGAGGGACGGAGAACGTCGCGTTTTTCCGCAGAGCGGCGAAGAGAGCGAGAGGAGAAGTCGACGACGATTCAGACGACGATTCAGATGACGAAGATTAACTCTTTCATAGAATAGAATAGAATAGAGAATAGAATAGAGAATAGAATAGAGTCGCGACGATTTTACGCGATAAATATTAGTATCATACTATTATTCAAACACAACGTTCTTAGTGATAATAGATATTTTTTACTTCTTCTTCGCGGGCGTCTGCCTCGTGCGTCGAGGACTGGCTGGCGATTTCGCTCTCGCCGCGGGCGTCTTTTTCGTCGTTTTCGTCGCCGTGGTGGTCTTTCTCGAAGCTCTCGCTTTTGCCGGCGCTCGATCTTCTTCGCCTTCGTCGGTCGTCCTCGAAGCGCTCTTCTTTCTCGCCGCCGGCGTCTTCAACGGCATCTTTTCGATTTTCTTCGCTTCTTTATCCTTCTTCACGCTCTTAGCGACGACGACCAACTCGTCTTTATATTCCAGCCATTTCGGTTCCTCGAAGATGATCCACGTCGAGCCTTTCGCCGGCGCCGATAACGTCGTCTCGCACTCCAACATTTTCTCCGGGCATCGACACAAGACTTTGTTGCCTTTTAAAAACACGATGCACTTATCCGCGCCGCCGGCGAACGGCATGTGAAACTGAATGTTCACGCGATCGGAACCAACTTTTCGCGTTTTCACGCTCGCCGGCGGTGGTTTCGCGAACGGCGTGAACAGGTGGACGATGCGTAAAACGGCGAGCGTAAACAGGAGCAAAAACGCATCCGCCATGTAACCGCCGAATTTATTCACGTCCATCTTCCCGGTCGGGAGTTTCGACAACACCGCAATCGCGTGCACTCGAAACGTCGCTCGTATCGTCGTAAACTTCTTCACCACAAACTTCACACTGTTTTTCGGAAGTCCGACCGCGAACTTATACCCCGGAGCGAGTACGCTCGATACCATTTCATTCATAAAGTTCTTCTGTTGTTTCCCCGAAACAGAAGGCGGTTTCATTTCTTTCCTCGCTTCCACGTACTCCTGTGCGGTCATTCTTTTCTTCTCCGTTGGTATCGTCGCGGGAATCGGATCCTGTCGCTCCTTTTGCGCATCAACATCCTCATTAGGGTTTAGAGGCGGATCCACCTTCCTGGCGTGCATCCGCCCGGGAGGCGGCGGTGGTGGAGGTTTCTGTTCCTGTCTCTCTCGTTCGCTCTTTTTCCGGTTCTCATCGTTCAGACGATGCTTTTCACGATGTTCTTCGCGGCGAGGAGGAGGCGGACGCGCGGGCGGCGGCATCCTCTGATGCTGATGACGTTCGTGTTCGAGCGCGGAAACGAAGATTTTCTCGATTTTCAATCGCGTGGAAACCAGTAAAACAGACGCTAAAAACGCGAGAAAGAGGCCCAGTTTTGTGCGAAAAGGAGAGGCACGAATCGTGCTTTTGCGTTTGGTGGTGGTCATCGAGGCGGTTCTTTTGTCGTTGATCGTCGTAAACATCTTTTATGCGTAAGAGCGGAGTAAAAGTGAGAAAATTTTGAATTTTCTCCCAACGGAAGGAATGGGGTGCTGATTTAGGGTATATACGAGTATGGGGAGACTCTCGTCTGTAAATCTCTCGTGCGTGTGTGTTTTGTCTGTGTTACGATTATACTTTGCGTGTGTGTATGTTTTTGTGTGTGTTTTAGGAGGTTGCGTGCAAATCTCGCCCTCTGTTGGATGTTTCGTTCTCGTTCCGTCGAAGGTTTCGTTTCCGTAACCCCGGGAGGGTACTTTCGCCGAACCGCTCGTTTTGTATCTCTTTTTCTTTTTCTCTCTCTCTCTCTCTCTCTTTCTTTCGCCGCGCGCGTTTACGGCGTGCGAGACGATACTCGTCGCTCTCGAACGCAACGTGTCGCGCGAGTTTCAAGTTCGCGATTTCGATGATGCGCTTTTCTCTCGCGTCGTTTTTCGCCTCTCTTTCTAGCACGCTCGTGGTTCGTTGTTGAGTCGACGAGTGCGATTTTTCTTCATCACTTGGATGCCGAGAAGAGATCTTTCTTCTTCAATAACAAAAATTTGAGCACCCAATATTAATATTAATATTTCTACTCTTCTTCTTCTCAACGGCAGAAAATCTTCCTCCTCTCCAAAACGAGAGAGGGGAGTCGAACGACGAAGACGACGATGACGACGACGATGACGATGACGATGGTGAACCGATCGTCCCCGCCGACAGAGACGCACAAGTCCCCAGGACAGAGGTGTTATCTCTTTTGGATGGAAAAGTTTTGCACGAATGGAGGGATCATTTACAAGTGTACCACGCAGGAGGCGTCATCAAGAACGGCGAAGAAAAAAACATCGATGTTGTCGAGGACCAGAAAATACCACGTGATGGCGACACCGCGGAATGCGCGATCGTGATGCTCGGAGAGTACCCGTGCTCGAAGAAGAGAGGTGTGTACGAAGGAAACCCGACGACGAGAGCTATTCAACGGGAAGTCCGTTTGTGTTTAGGCGAACAGTCACAGAAACTTCTTGTCGTTTGGGTGGACATGTGCAAGATATCCGCGAGGGAAACCAATGCAGGTATAAACGAGAGGAAGATCGGTCCAATACTCGGCAAAAACGTGAGTTTGCAAAACGAGTTCTTTGAACGCTTTCAAGCTTCTTTGCGTAGTTTGATTTCAATCGAAGCGCACAAGCGAGTGAACCGATATCCGGTGATTGTAATCGCCGGAAATCAAGTCGAGGAGAACGCGTTCAAGAATTGGCATTTTAGAGGCTATTTGCACATCGTTCATACGATTTGCGTGGCGGATCCTTTTCGAGTGCTCCTTGTGGCTGTTAAAATGATTAACGATGATGGCAGCGAATACGAGCAGTCTGTCGTGTTCATCGCCGGTGGCGATCACCCATCCGCGCATCTACGACGCAAGAACGAGGACGTCGAGAAGTTCAAAATACTTTGCTCTTTGATGTCCGCGGCGATTGGCTACGCCAGAATCGACTGCAACAAGACGTTCGATGAGTTTTTGGGTGCATCTGTCAAGCAACGCTTGGAAGTGATGAAGAAGAGAAAAGAGAAGTTTCTCGAATTGTTCCGTGAGTCTGGTTACGAGAGATTAAGTGGAGTGGACGTCGTTGACGTCGTTGTCGATGACGAGTTGTCTCGTTATACGAAACACTTCGCGCACCTTCGACTCGTAGAACTCGAAAATAGGGAAGTTGCAGAGAACGTCAAATGGTTTTTGAACGCTTTCGCGGAAAATTCGCGTTCCGTACTCAAATATTTGAAATTGAAGACGTTCGTCAAAATGTTAGGGCGGTTGGAGTCCTCCACCTTATTTCGCGAGCGTTTGAAGCACGAGCTTATAGGCAACGCGGCGGCGCTTGAAAAGGCGTCGGGAACGAATTCGTTCCATTATGCCCTCGCGACAGATGGCGGTTATCTGAAAAGGCTCGCGGAGGCGAAAACGTCGGCGGCGTTTAGAGACGACAGTCGTGCGTTTGCGAACGCGTC
>ENA-OWPI01001459-OWPI01001459.1-marine-metagenome-genome-assembly--contig:-NODE-1459-length-26144-cov-6.367284_pt1 | contig 26144 bp, 20 predicted proteins | sample MGYA00238138_ERZ651775 | MGnify/ENA primary metagenome ERZ651775 (study PRJEB26906, sample SAMN06265043) | marine metagenome | isolation source: Helgoland LTER site | place: Germany:Helgoland, sampling...
CCGAGCCTCGCGCGCTTTGGATTGCCCATGTCCTCGGCTAAGTCATTTGACCAACGGACGCTAAAAGTAATTCTTGTCTCCTTGATCTTGATACCGCTTTTCGTCAATGGACTAAAAGCCGTGACTAATATTCCGTGCCCTAAAGATCTTGCGCTGTTTGGAGGCAACTATCCACACGTCACACTATTTCGAGGCTACCCAAATGATTTCCACCAGCTGGACCGTATTCGCTGCTATCCTGCTGGGCATGCAAGCGGGGGCTTTGCCTTAATGGCGCTTGGCTTTCTTGGCAAAACCCGCAAGGCGCAGACCACAATAGCGAGCACTGCATGTGTTCTAGGTTGGCTAGTGGGCTTCTATAAAATGGGGATTGGCGATCATTTTCTCGGGCATACGGCCGTCACTATGCTCATCGCAATGATCGTGATTCTATTGGTCGACCGAAGCCTGCGATTACGCTCGACTTAGCCGCAGTAGTCGACTCAGGAAAAGATTACAGTTAGATCGGTAGCCGATCGAAAAGCAAAACCGACCAAATCAAGAGGAAGGTCATCAGGCTTACGAAAACAGCGCCTGAGGCAATGTCTTTCGCTTTCTTAGAAAGCTCGTGATAGTCCAAGCTCACTCTATCGACCACGGCCTCTACGGCGCTATTGAGTAATTCGACCAACAACACGAGTACAATAGGGAAAAGTAGCATTGCTGTTTCAAGCGCGGTCTCCCCAAGAATAAACGCGAGCGGTATGAGGAACACCGACAATATCGATTCGATACGAAAAGCTTCTTCGCTTCGAAAGCATGCACGCAGTCCCTCGGCGCTGTAGACAGTCGCAGCCCAAATTCTCGCGAGCCCCTTTTTCTTGGCTGGCACGCTAGGCGGTGTTTCACTTGCGTCGAATGTCATGGGTTCTCCTTCCAGTCATCTCTCAGCCATCTCTCAGCCATCTCGATATTCGCCGAGCGAATCTCATCCAAAGCCAAATCCTTCGCCACCGTTTAACATGCTATCTTCGACAATACCGGATTGCGTAATTTCCTTACCGCGAGGGCGTATACTGTATAATCAGACTCACGTTAACGGTAAGCAAGCAGATATAATGATAGTCGGTCACAACACGCAACGCTAAGTAAAAAAGTCCTAACTAGACGAAAGAATGAACAGAGCGAATGAACAACAACCCCGTACTCATGTTTCCAACACATTATCTGGGCAACTTTATTTTGGGGTTGCCATGGGTGCTGCGCGTTGCAGAAGACTATCCTAACCTTACCCTGGTTATCGATGCCCGTTTCCGCGAACTCACCAATACGGTTATTCCTCCTTCTGTGACCATCATCGAGTATCCACGCCAGCGCCTGAAAGAGCCTGGCTCGGCATGGTCGCGACTCACGCTCTATTTAGGATTCTTGCGAAAGCTTCGCAAGGCGACGAGCGACTGCATAATCGATATGGAAGGCGAACGCTTCAGTGGCGTGTTGAGCAGGCTCAGCGGCGCTAAGAATCGCTACGGGCCAACCGGGAAAAACGCGCATCGGTTCTACAATAATCCGCGCGCGCTCAATTATGAAAAGCATCGCTATAATGCTTTTGGCGAAATTCTTGATGTGCTCGTTACCGGCAAAGCCCCTGCCAATATTCTTCCTTACACTCTCGGCTCCGAAGTCCGCGAGGCGGTGAAAGGGTTCCTTAACTCAAAGCTGATCACACAGCCTTTTGTGGTCATTCACCCCGGGGCAAGCGCTGATTATAAGAAATGGCCGGTCGAGTATTTTGCAAGCTTAGTCACGCAGCTCAAAAGCCAAAATCTCGGAATCGTGATGATTGGTGTTGGCGACGATACGCGCATGATCGAAGCGATCGCTGAGCAATTACCCAGTATAGCTATTCATCACTTCGATCAGCTCGGCTATCCTGAACTCGTCGCCCTTTTTCAAAAAGCTCAGTTCTATATAGGTGGCGACAGTGGACCGATGCACCTTGCCGCCTCCGCGGGCTTAGATTTAGTCGCGCTATTCGGCCCAAGTAAGGAAACTATTTGGGCGCCGCTAGGTGATCATAGTCGTGTATTGCGCGGCACGAAGGCATGCGGCAAAGACTGTGACGCTTGGCGATGCAAGTTCAATTATCATTGCCTCACGTCTTTAATACCAGAAGTCGTTTTCGGCGCTGCAACGGCAACCAGAGTAGCAATAGATATGCGCAAACCTGCGTTTGCTAATGAAACGAAAGAGACAAATCCATGAGTCAACAGATAGCTGCAAGCGTGTACATGATCACCCTCAACGAGGAGAACAATGTTGCCGAATCGCTCGCGAGCGTTGCTGACTTCGCCGAGGTAATAATTGTCGATAGCGGCAGCACCGACAGAACGTTAGCGATCGCGGAAGGGTTCCCCAACGTTTGCGTTTTCCACAATGACTGGCCAGGATTTAGTGAGCAGAAGGCCTATGCAATGTCACTCTGCAGCCAGCCGTGGGTATTCAATCTAGACGCCGACGAATTGCCTACCGAAGACTTTCTGAACGAGGTAAGGGCATTAATTAACACCGGTTCGCACGACGCGCTAGAATCGAATCGTACGCTCATTCGGTGGGGGCAGCAGCCAAAGAACTTCAGCAAAAATGATCGACTCATTCGCTTCTTTCGAAAAACATGCGGCCATTACGAAGTAAGGCGCGTGCATGAAAGCATCTCGATCACAGGTTCTGTCAAGAAAACGCAAGCGACGATTCTCCACAAAGAAAACCTCAGCCTTAGCCAGCGCTTCACCAAGTCTAACCGTTACAGCGAGCTTAAAGCTGAGGATAAATTCGATAAGAACCAAAACGCCTCGCTGGCGAGTATCGTGTTGATGTTTCCGATCACCTTCTTACAGGTCTATCTATTCAAGGGACACTTCCTCGACGGACTCGAGGGTTTTAACACCAGCATGAACGCCGCGTTCTATACCTACATGAAATACGCCAAGCTGCGAGAGCTGCATCAGCGCAAATCAGACGGGCTTTAATACCGACTATTGGATCTATGAGTACAGCGGCGGGGAGTCGAGGTTAGGACTCTGCAAACTGGATATTGTAGAGGTAGGCGTAATGGCCTTCTTGAGCGATGAGTTCTTTGTGGCTTCCGGACTCGATAATCTTACCGTCTTGCATCACCAAAATTCTATCAGCGCTTTCGACAGTCGATAGCCTATGAGCGATGACAAAGGTGGTGCGCCCCTGCATAAGCGTACTCAGCGCCTCTTGAATATGTAGCTCAGATTCGGAATCTAACGCCGAGGTGGCCTCATCGAGTACGAGTATAGGCGCGTCGTCAAACAAGGCGCGTGCAATCGCAATGCGCTGCCTTTGCCCACCAGACAACATCCCCGCGTCATCGCCAATCTGCGTGTCTATTCCCTGTGGTAGTTGATCAATAAATTCTAACGCATGTGCGTTGCGCGCAGCCTCGATCACAGCATCACGATCGATTGGTTCAGCAGCTCCGTAGGCGATATTGTCTAAAATACTGCCACTAAATAGCACGACCTTCTGACTCACTACCGCAATTTGATGGCGAAGGCTTTGGAGTGAGTAGTCGGGAAGCGCACTGCCATTGATACGGATCTCGCCTTCGGTGCAATCATAGAAACGAGGCAGCAGACTCACGAGCGTCGTTTTCCCGCTACCGGATTTACCGACTAACGCGATAGTCTGGCCTGCTTCGACGTTGAAACTCACGCCGTCGACCGCACTCTCTGAGGTGTCCTGAATTTCGCCGGGGCGGTTCTCACTAGCCGGTGCATAGGCGAAGCGAACATTGTCGAATTCGATATGCTCGATCGCGCGCGGCAATGTTTTTTCGCCACAATCGACCTCGCCCGGCTCGTCGAGCAAAGAAAAAATACTCGAGGCTGCAGAGAGCCCGCGCTGAATAACCGAATTAATTTGCGACAGCTGGCGAATCGGTTTCGCAAGCGACGCGGCCATCGTTAAAAAAGTGACGAAATCGCCCGGTGAACGGTCGCGCATAAATTCAGGCGCCATTAAAAACCAAATGAGAACTGCTATCGCACTACTTACTAGAAGCTGAATAACTGGCGTGCTAATAAGTTCGGTGCCAGCCATCTTCATATTCTGTGTGCGATTGCGCTCGCTCGCTGCGTCAAATTTTTCGTTTACTTGGCCTTTCGCGTTAAACGTTCTAACGACATGATGCCCGCGAATCGATTCGCCTATAATCTGTGTTACCTCGCCCATCGAATCTTGCATCTGCGTGCTGTAGCGGCGGAAATAGCGAGACGCAATAGAGACTGTCTTACCAACGATAGGCGCTATGAGAAGAAACGCGAGGCTCAGTTGCCAATCCACATAGAACAATGCAGCAAGCAAACCGATAACGGTAAGTCCTTCGCGCAAAACCACGGTAACCGCGTTGGTCACCGCGCCCGTTATTTGATTCACATCATAAGTTACTTTCGATATTAGTCGTCCCGGTTCGGCGCGATCGAAGAAGCGCACGGGCAAGTCGAGAGTATGCTCCATGATCTGGCCGCGCATGCGATGGATTAAATAGTTCGCTACATGGGCTATCGAATAGCCGCCAAGAAACCCACCCACCCCGCGTATAAAGGCGATGGCAATACACAGCAGCGGACTGTAGACGCGCCAGTCGAGGTCTTTGCTTTCGATTGCATCGATAGTCCAACCTAACCAGGCGGCCGCAAGTGGCGTCGTCGCAGCGAAAATAAGAAAGCCCAGAATGCTTGTAAACACAGCAGGCAGCTGCGGCTTGAGATACGCTAAGAGACGCTTGTAAAGCGTCCAGCTCGCCGCAAAGCCGCTCGCTTCTTGCGCTAAAGCGGCGCTGTTGTCGAATTCTGCTGCCAAGTGTTAGTCCATTTTTAAGAGTTTTAAGAGTTTTAAGAGCTCTGAGAGTGATTAGGTTTAGCGCTGCAAACGACAGCGAAGTAAAAACATACAGTATACACGCACAGCTCGCTAGGGCGCCGCCTCCAGCGTCTCTTGATACTCGAGCCACTGCTCCTCGACTGATCCGAGCTCGGCCTTTACACTGCCCTGCTCTTTTACCAGCTCTGCGAGTTTCGCCTTGTTCTTCTCGGCATAGATCGCTTCGTCACCTAACTGGCTTTCTATTTTATCGAGCCTCGTCTGCAGTTTCTCCATCTGATTCTCGAGCGCTTTAACCTGTTTGCGGAGGGGCGCTAATTGCTCTCGTCTTGCCGCGGCCTGCTGCCTCTGCGCTTTTTTATCGGCCGCACTATTGTCGGCCCCCAGGTTACTTTCCGCTGCCTGCGGCGAGGCTTCTAGTTCGTTATAACGCGCAAGCCAGCGTTCGTAGTCGGCAAGGTCGCCATCAAATTCGGCGAAGTGGCCTTTATGTATCGAATAAAACTCGTCAACGGTATTGGCAAGCAAGTGTCGGTCGTGCGAGACAATAACCACCGCTCCCTCAAATTCCTGCAGGGCAACGGTAAGCGCATGCACCATCTCAAGGTCGAGGTGGTTAGTTGGTTCGTCTAGGAGCAGCAAGTTAGGGCGCTCCCAAGCAACTTTCGCTAAGGCGAGTCGCGCCTTTTCGCCTCCGGAGAAATGCTCGATGCATTCATCGACGCGGCTGCCGCGAAAATCGAAGCCGCCCAAATAGTCACGGATGACCTGTTCTGTCGCCTTAAGCGCTGGGTCTTTCTTAGCGAGCGCCTGAATTGTCGCAACCGGTGTCGCCGTTTGATCGAGTTCATCGACTTGATGCTGAGCGAAATAGCCTATGCGCATCTTCTTCGCCGGAATCATTTCGCCAGCCATCTGTTTAAGAGACCCGGACAGGACTTTAAGTAACGTCGATTTACCGCTGCCGTTAAACCCAAGCAGACCGAATCGGGAATCGCCTCGGATTGAGAACGTCACTTTGTCGACCAGCGGTTTGTCAAAACCAAAGGCCAGCTTGTTAATCTGCATTAGGTAGCCGCTATCGGCTTCAACCGCGGGAAACGAAAAGCGAAACGGGGAGTCAGCGTGTGCGGGCGCGATATCCTGCATTCTATCCAATTCTTTTAGGCGGCTCTGCGCTTGTCGCGCCTTGCTTGCTTTTGCCTTGAAACGTCTGACAAAGTCTTCGATCTCGCCGCGCCTGCGCTGCTGCTTCTCGTAGAGCGCCGCTTGTAATGCCATGCGTTCGGCGCGCTGGCGTTCGTAGGCACTGTAATTACCGCGATAGAGCGCGAGCGATCCGCTCTCGAGGCTAATGACGTGATCGATTACCGCGTCGAGGAAAGTCCGATCATGCGAGATAACTAAAATAGTGCCGCGGTAGCCACGCAGCCACTGTTCGAGCCATACCGTCGCTTCAAGGTCGAGGTGGTTTGTGGGTTCGTCGAGCATGAGCAAGTCAGACGGGCGCATCAGCGCCGCAGCGAGATTGAGGCGTACGCGCCAACCGCCCGAGAACTCACCTACCGTGCGCGAAAACTGTTCGGTATCGAACCCAAGCCCCGACAATAGTTGTTCAGCTTGGTTCTTAATGTCGTAAGCGCCGAGTTCTTCCATCGCCGCATGAAGACGCACGAGCAGCGCGTCATCGTGTCCCGCCTCGGCCACTTTGATCTTGGCTTCCAAGACGCGAAACTCCGTGTGAGAGTCAATCACGAACTCGATCGCCGTGCGATCACTCGCCGGTGTCTCCTGCGCCATAGACACGGTACGAAGGCCATTAGGTAGTTCGATCTCGCCTTGCTCTAACTGGATTTCGCCGGCGAGTGCCTTAAATAGACTCGTCTTTCCCGAACCATTACGCCCAATTATGCCTGTGCGCTGGCCACTAGACAGCAACACACTGGCATCGCGAATAAGCGTCTGCGTGCCGCGCATCAGGGTAATGTTATTGAGAGAAATCATAATCGAGAGAAATCATAGGGGCGTTTCGAGGGATCAGTTATAGACTTGAGCACAAGCTCTGCGTGATGGGCTAAACGATAAAGAGAAAGCAACGCTGTAATCACGCCTTCTGCCGGATCGCATGATACTACAGAATTGATTTAGGCAGGCCGAATTCGTACTATGCAGCCTTCACCGAAAGCGGCCATTGGTGGCAAGGGTTCTGCGCCTAACCTTGCTAAAGACGCGTCGTTTTGCCGCCTCATTTCGAGGCCCAGTGACAAGCGGAACACCAGATGAAACAAATACTTATCATCGATGACGACGAGAATCTCGGCGAGCTACTTACCCAATATCTCGCTCGTTATGAGATGCAGGCGCATGTTGCGCTCGCCCCAAGCAAAGGCTTGGAGATGATTAAAAAGCTCAAGCCGGACCTTCTGATTCTCGATGTGATGCTGCCCGAGAAAGACGGATTTGAGGTATGTCGCGAGATCCGTGCGAAATCGTCGATCTATGGCCAGCTGCCTATTCTCATGCTTACCGCCCACGCAGAGGTTACCGACCGCATCGTTGGGCTCGAGCTCGGCGCCGATGATTATCTGCCCAAGCCCTTCGAACCAAGAGAGCTCGTTGCGCGCATCCACAACATTCTGCGTCGCTCTGGCGACGATGCCTCGATGCGCGAGATTAAGCCTATCAACGGCATCGAAGTTGACCCCTCGCGACGCGAAGTTAAACTCGACCACGCCGTGCTCGACCTCACCACCATGGAATACGAGCTGCTCATCTTATTTATGCAGTATCCAAACAAAACCTTCACCCGCGACGAATTGATGAACCGTCTTCGTGGTATCGACGCCGAGTTGTTCTCCCGCGCGGTCGATACGCTAGTCAGCCGTTTGCGTCACAAGCTCGGCGATACCTCGAAGACGCCTCGCTTTATCAAAACTGTTTGGGGTCGAGGCTACACGTTTATCGGCGAGCAGTTGTAGTCCGCCGTGGCAGGCCTACTGCAAACCATACGCTACTCACTTTTCCTGCGGTTGTTGGCGATTTTTAGCGTCACGGTTTTGATGTTTTTTATTATCATTTCTGTGTCGATACAGACCGTCACTCGCGACAGCGCCGCAATAGAAACAATCCCCGACTTTTTTGCCCGTAACGTCGAATCGATAATCGAGGACATCGGCACGCCACCGAATTTAAGCAACGCGATGCGCCTTGCTGCAGAGCTCGACTGGAGTATTAATATTCGCAATCCGATCATGCGCTGGAGCTCGGATGGCGACAACCGGCTTAACCTCGACGACACGACGTTCGTCAGATCGCTAGCCGATGACGCGGAGATTAGGTCGAGCGACAGCGAAGACATGATCGTAGTTCGCCGCGACGGTTACGATTTCTATCTCTATCAGCGCTCTCTCGATGAGAACGCCGCAAATCTCGCCGTTCTCTACATTGGGCTCGCACTTGCCGGCTTCGTGCTTTTCGTCAACTATTTCATGGTCAATCGGCTGCTTGATCCGGTGCGTATGCTGCGCCGTGGTGCGGAGCGAATTCGACGCGGCGACCTGAGCTATCGCGTTCACAACGACCGTCAAGATGAACTCGGCGCACTGACCGACAGTATCAACCACATGGCCGACTCGTTGCAGTCGATGCTCGAAGCTAAACGCCAGTTGTTACTCGCAATAAGCCATGAACTACGCACTCCGCTTACAAAAGCGAAACTGCGGCTCGAGTTCATGCCAGACAGCATCGAGAAGCAAAAACTGCGCGAGGATATCGACGAAATAGACCACTTAATCGGCGACCTCATTGAGGCCGAACGACTCAATGACGAACACACTGCGCTGTCTGCCGAACCAGTTCAGCTTGCAGAGTTTGTGGAGTCTGTTGTTGACCAATACTTTAGTTACGAAGGGGGGCTTGAGATTGTTCTGCCTTCTGAAGATCGTGAGTTTGTCATCGACAAACTGCGTATACGCTTACTCTTAACCAATCTACTTAATAACGCGATACGGCACGGCCGTGACAAACCCCTTCGCGTCGAAGTTATTTTTCACGAAGCCAGCGCTTCTCTCGTTGTCGAAGATAACGGCGAAGGCATTGGTCCCGAGCACATTGATCAGGTCTGCGAACCCTTTTACCGCGCAGACAGCTCGAGACAACGCAACACAGGCGGCTTCGGTTTAGGCCTTTACCTCTGCCGCCTTATTGCCCAAGCCCACGGAGGCTCGCTCGAAATCGACAGCGAACTCGGCAAAGGTACTCGCATCAGCATACGCCTGATGCAGCATCCACCGCAGATCAATGCCGAAGACGCCTAACGCGCGGCGAGCTCTCGACGGCGCCGGGCTCGCGTCAAACTCATAAAGAGTGCTAGTACTGTCAGCAACATCGGAATAGCCGCCGTATTAAACCATTTTAAATTCGAGCCTAGCGCCTCAATATCGGCCGTGAGCTGAAACTGCACGTCGCGAAGACTGCGCCGCGTGTCGAGCAGTTCGGCATTGAAGCGATCAATTTCGGTTTGAATTTCTGGTGTTAACTGGCCTAAAAGCTGACCGCCCTCGCCTGTGTTAAGCGCCGCCAACTGCTCCTCTGTTTCGGCAAGCCTTGCTAGTAACGCTGCTTCTTCGGTGCGCAGTCGATCATCGGCTTCGCGTTGCAGCTTAACTACGCGCTCAAAAGGACGAGAATAACGGCCGCGGCTGCGTATGCTGACAAGGTCTGCGCCACCACTGAGATTATCTAGCGCGTTAATAACGAAATCACCATTGTTCGCATAAGGCTGCGGAATTCGCTGCCCCATAAATTGAGCAACTTGGACCCAAAGTCTATCGGTTAACACATCAGTGTCTGCGAACAGAAGAATGTTGGTCTCACCGCTCGTTTGCGAAAGATGGGCTTCCATTGTATCGCTGTCGCTGCTCGCTTTTTCGATGCGAGCTTCACCAGAATCATTGTCGTCGTCAGCCTCGATCTCTTCTTCACTCGTGTCCGCAGCGGCATTTCCACTTACTGGCCGTCCTTCGGGAAAAGCGGAAGAGATCACACCACTCACGCGCGCAGCGATAGTGTAGCGCTCATTTGCCGAAACAAATTCATCGAATAACACCGAAGGATCTAACACGTCTTCAAGAAGCGAGGCGTTCATCAGCATCGCATCGCTCGACGATTGAATGAGCGGTTCGAACCGTGTTGTCGCACCGTCGCGAGGGGCGAGGGCACCGACCGACGAAAGATTCAAATTCTCAAGGCGCCGCGTGATGATATCGTCGCCAGCGAGCGCCGTTCGATTCGCACCGATCATTCCGATGTGTGCGACAGGACGCGAACCTTGGCCCATCTGAACGCGCAGTGCTAGGGTATTGTCTGTCAGCACCTTGTCCGATGCATAGTCGACGCCCCAAGCCTCGAGCAAACCGGGTAAATCGGAACGCATTCCCGCGGGAATCATCGAGCCACGCTCTGAGCGAGAGACCATTGAGTCGGCGGTCGGATCGAGGAAAACGAATGTTTCACCGCCTCGCATCACATGCTGATCAATAGCATAAAGCGTCTGTTCCGACAGCCCCTCTGGATGCACGATCATCAGAATGTCGACGTCTTCTTCAATAATTTCGGTGTCGGTTTCTATACGGCGCAAGTCATAAAGCTGGCGAATATAATCGGTAATCATCCACTGCTGTGTCGCCTGTCCCGTCATCGGGTCGAATCCACCGTCGATATCAAGCGTGGTGAGTAAACCAACCACCTTCAAATCGGGATTAGCAACGCGCGTGACGAGTTGCATAAATTCGTATTCGAGAAACTGCTCTTGGTCTGGTCGAATCAGAGGCATGGTCTCGGACACGCGCAGCGCAGGGTCCTTTTCGTTATCAAGCTCGACCGCAACGAGTCCGAAATATATCCCCTGCCCGCCCTGCGTCACAGGCACTGGCTGAACGCCATACTGGGTGGCGAGGTCTTCTTCTTCTGAGAACGGCTCGGGATCGACAATTGACAGGACTAAATTACCGCCGCTTGCAATCACGATCTCGCGCAACAATTCCTGCACCCGCGTGCCGTAACTGCGAATCTGTGGTTGATCCTCCGTTGCTGACTCGCTGTAAAAAAACAGTAGCTCGATAGGCTCTTCGAGGCCGGAAACGATATTGCGCGTGCCATCGGCGAGAGAGAAGAGATCGTCTTCGGTGAGGTCAATGCGGAGGCTCGGCAATGCACTGATTAGTCCTACTGAAATAAGCAGGGCGATCGCGACCGTAAGAAGGCCTGTGCCCGAGAATAAAAACTTAATTTTTGTCATCGTCAGTCTCCTCCTAGTTCGCTTTCTTAATTTCAATAACGATAGCGCTCGCGAATAGCCACGCGCCGATAAATGCAGCAAAGAAAAGCAGATCGCGTATATCGAGCACGCCCTTTGCGATGGACTCGTAATGCGTTAGAAAGCCCATGGAGGCGAAGGCGTCGACAACGACCTGCGGCATCCAGGCAGGGAAAGCTTCGAGCAATATCGGAGACCCCATAATCACAAAGATAAAACAAAGGCTGACGGTAAGAATGAAAGCAATAACCGAATTCTTTGTTGCCGCCGACATGCAGGAGCCAATGGCAAGAAAGCCGCCCGCCATAAACCAACTGCCAAGATACGCTGCAAAAATAACGCCGTTATCCGGATCTCCCAGATAATTCACGGTAATCCAAATGGGGAATGTGAGCGCAAGTGCTATGCCCATCAGTGCCCAGGCGGCGAGAAATTTCCCCAACACAGCGTCTCTCAAGCGAACGGGAAGCGTCAGCAGTAATTCGATCGTGCCTGTCTTGCGCTCGTCGGCCCACAGAGTCATCGCAATTGCCGGCACCATAAAGAGATAGAGCCAAGGATGGAAACTGAAAAAAGGCAGAAGGTCAGCCTGACCCCTGAGAAAAAATCCGCCAAGTTCGAATGTGAAAATACCGTTAGTAATGAGAAAAATAACAATAAAAATGTACGCAAGTGGCGTGGCGAAATAACTCGCTAGCTCGCGTTTAAAAATGACGCTGAGATTACCCACGGCGCGCTCCTCCTGCAGTCACTTGTTTGAATACATCTTCCAGCTGCCCGCGAGCGACAGTCATTTCGGCAATCGGCCAATTCTGTTCCTGGGCAATTTTTGCGACCTGGCTGTAGATCGACTTGCCTGCCTGCGCCAGTATACGCAGGCTCAATTTATCTTCTGCGTCGACCTCGATGCCGGCCACATCGGCAAGCGATTCAAGGTGGCCACCAAGCTCAACCGGCTGAGTTAGACGCACGTTTACCGCCTGATGATATTTCGAACTCGCCTCGAGCTCGGCGGGCGTGCCATCGGCAACAAGTCTACCGTTGGCAATAATCACCGCCCGCGTGCAGACCGCAGAGACCTCTTCGAGAATGTGCGTCGAAATAATGACGATTTTGTCGCGGGCAAGATTCTTAATGAGTTCACGCACATGCTGCTTTTGGTTGGGGTCTAGGCCATCGGTCGGTTCGTCCAAAATCAGCACTTTGGGGTCGTGCATGATTGCTTGCGCGAGGCCGACTCGCCGCTTAAACCCTTTCGACAATGTTTCGATTTTTTGCAAAGCCACCGCGCCAAGCTCGACTTCGGCAAGCACGCGCCCAACGCGCTGCACAAGCTCGGCTCCGCGGTAGCCTCGAATCTCGCCAACAAATCGGAGAAAATCGAGTGTTGTCATATCTCCATAAGAAGGAGCACCCTCGGGCAAATAGCCCATCAGCGCCTTGGCTGCGAGCGCATCTGTCGCAATATTATGGCCATCTACCGTTACCGAGCCCGAGGTCGGGGCAAGGAAGCCGGTAATAATTTTCATTGTTGTCGATTTACCGGCGCCATTGGGCCCCAGAAATCCGAGCACCTCGCCCTCGGACACCGTAAAACTAAGGTCGTCTATGGCGGTAAATTGCTCGAACTGTTTGCTTAGATGAGTAATCTCAATCATCGCTTCTATTCCTGCTTTTTTTGATTTGATGCTGTGAGGCGTCTCACTACGATGGAGGAATATAGGCGCGGGGGTAGGGATTTTCAAGGGAATGCAGGAGAAGAGAGGAAAACGACTTTGATCTGGGTTTATTCAGGCCTCACAGTTATACTTTAGCGCATAGAAATAATTCGCGTAGCCAAGCATTTCAGCATCAAAATCAATGCTCACGAGAAATAAACAGGCATCACGGGTCTTAACACGAGCTTTAAAGAGACAGCAGAGTAACCATGCCAGCACTTAATCGACAACGGCCTAAGACACGACTGTCAGGGACCTTACAGCGCGACATCGGCCATGTTCGCATTGCCTTCTTAGCCTGCGTGCTCATGGCAATGTTTGGCTGTGGCCAAAAAGGCGGATTGACGCGACCCGAATCGAACCCCACGCCCAGTGCGCAGTTTCAGTAGCAACGCGACTCACGGACTTAACAATGGATTATTTCAATTATCGAGGTGATAGCCTCTTCGCCGAAGACTTGCCACTCACAGCAATCGCCGAGGCCGTTGGCACACCCTTTTATGTCTATTCGCGCGCAACGCTCGAACGCCACTACCGCGCTTATGAAACAGCGCTCGCAGAGCAGCCGAGCCTCATTTGTTTTGCCGTAAAGGCCAATTCGAATCTTGCCGTTCTCGATGTGCTCGCGCGCCTGGGTGCTGGCTTCGACATCGTTTCGGGTGGCGAGCTTCAGCGTGTCCTTCGCGCCGGCGGCGACCCCGCGAAGACTATTTTTTCGGGTCTAGGCAAGACAGAAGACGAAATACGCCTTGCGCTCGAGGTTGGCATAAAGTGTTTTAACGTCGAATCCGAAGCCGAACTCGAACGTATTAGCCGCATCGCAAGCGAGCTCGGCGTTGTTGCACCCATTTCACTGCGGGTCAATCCAGACGTCGATGCCGGCACCCATCCGTATATTTCGACTGGGCTAAAAGAGAACAAATTTGGTATCGCCAGCGATGCAGCGCTTGCCGTTTACCGCCACGCCGCGACGCTGCCTGGTCTCGACTTGGTCGGCATCGACTGCCATATCGGTTCTCAGCTCACCAGCGTGGCGCCGTTCCTTGACGCTATCGACCGACTACTAACTATGGTCGATGCCTTGGCAGCCGAGGGCATTCATCTCAAGCACTTCGACATGGGTGGCGGCCTTGGCGTGCCTTACGATGGTGAAGAACCACCGTTACCCGACGAATTGATCAATGCGGTACGCGGCCGCTTTGCCTCGCGCAATTTAATGCTGATGGTCGAACCCGGGCGCTCCATTGCGGCCAATGCCGGCCTGTTTGTCACTCGCGTCGAGTATTTAAAGTGTAACGAGCACAAAAATTTTGCAATTGTCGATGGCGCGATGAATGACCTTCTGCGGCCCGCGCTTTACGGCGCGTGGCAAAAAATTATTCCGGTAGAGTGTAGCAACGACCCCGCCCGCCCCGAGCTTCAGTTCGATGTTGTGGGTCCGGTATGCGAATCTGGCGACTTTTTAGGTAAAGACCGCCCTCTCCGAATCGCCGCCGGTGACCTACTCGCCGTGCGTTCTGCAGGTGCGTACGGATTTGTCATGAGTTCGAATTACAACACCCGCAACCGCGTTGCTGAGGTCATGGTCGATGGCGATGCCTATCAAATTGTTCGCGCACGGGAAACGGTAGAACTTCAGCTCTCTCTTGAGTCGCTTTTGCAGTTGGACTCTGGGAGCAATCCCGACAGCGATGCAGCAAACGGCCGATAACCAAAAGATGCGACTTCCCTTCACAAAGATGCACGGCCTCGGCAACGACTTCATGGTCATCGACTGTGTCTCGCAGACGCATAGCCTCAGCACAGAGCAGATCGCCCTCTATGCCGACCGGCAGCTTGGCATTGGGTTTGACCAACTTTTGCAGATCGAGCCCGCGACGCGCCCGGATGCCGACTTTCGCTACCGCATTTTCAATCGCGACGGCAGCGAGGTAGAACACTGCGGCAATGGCGCGCGCTGCTTCGCCAAATATGTTCACGACAAGGGCCTGACGACGCACAACCCGATTAAGGTCGAAACGGTAAATCGGCTACTCAGTCTCCAGCTGTCCGAAGACGGTGAGGTGACAGTCGACATGGGCGAGCCCGACTTTGCGCCTGAGAGCCTGCCTTTCGAGGCGGAAAACGCGTCTGTCGACGTTGTCAGTGGGCAGCGCTACAGGTGTGAGGTTGTTGCCGCATCGACGACGCAAAAAATAGAATTTTCGGCTCTTTCTATGGGCAATCCGCATGCAGTCATCGTCGTCGACGACCTAGATAAAGCCGACGTCGTTAGCCTTGGCGCGGCCTTAGGCCAACACGGCTGCTTCCCTCAGGGCGTCAATGTCGGGTTTATGCAGGTTGTGGCGCAACAGAGTATCCGTCTTCGCGTCTTCGAACGCGGATCGGGCGAGACGCTTGCCTGCGGTACCGGCGCCTGCGCAGCGGTTGTTAGCGGCTGCAAGCTCGGTCTTTTGGAATCACCCGTCGAGGTCAATGTTCGCGGGGGAACACTCACGATCGCGTGGCAAGGAGACGGGGCACCGGTGCTGATGACTGGCCCGGCGACCACTGTCTACGACGGCATTCTCGACCTGCCAGACCACACACACTAATTTAGCGAGCAGCGACCAGAGCTTAACCCGGCCACGCGTTGCAAATTGATAGGAAGCAGAAAACGATGACCAATAAAGTAACCGCGACGAACGATTCATCAGATTCGAACGGGGCAACGCCCGGGCAGCCGCTCTCTTCACCCGCGCTCAGCGCCGCACAGGTAGCCGACTATCTCCGCGCGCATCCCGAGTTTTTCGAAAGCCAAACCGAACTCCTAGCCGAGCTAAAAATCCCTCATGAAAGCGGCAAGGCGATATCGCTACTCGAACGGCAGGTGGTCATTCTGCGTGAACGTGGCCAAGAGGCACGACAAAAACTCGGGTCGCTTCTCGCCAATGCACGCGATAACGATCAGCTGTTTGATGTCACGCGCGACCTAGTGCTCTCGCTTCTTCGCGCACGGGATGCCACAGAAGTTGCAGAAATAGCACAGGATAAGCTCACTGCATTAGGCAGTGTGGACGCCTGCGAAATAATTGTCGTTGCGCGCCCAGGACTCAAAGTTTCCGAAGGCGTACGCACGGAGAATGCCGAAAAACTGGCAGAGGAATTCGCCGATGTGTTTCGCCTCAGGCGCACGCACTGCGGCGCGATACCCCGCAGCAGCGTCGAGAATTTGTTTGGCGCAAATAGCAATCGCGTTGGCTCCACAGCGCTCTGTCCAATAATGCATGAGTCCGAAATCATTGCATTGCTCGCGCTCGGCAACGAATCGGAAGACTATTTTAACACCAGCCTCGATACACTTTTCCTCGACTTCATTGGCCATGTCGTTGGCGCTATTCTGAGCAGGTCTAATTAACTCGTGACTACTGTGCTGCCACTTGTCTCTATCATAGTTCGGACCGTCGGCAGACCCGAGCTTACCGAGGCGCTCGCATCGATCGCAGCACAAAGCCACACAAATATTGAGACGCTTATCGTCGATGCCCGCGGCGACGGCCTGCCGTCGTTGCAGCTGAGTGCAGGGCAGACGCTGGTGTCCACTGGAGCGCCGCTTAGCAGGCCAAAAGCTGCCAACGCAGGGCTCGATGCAGTAAGCGGCGAGTTCGTGATGTTCTTAGACGACGACGATTGGCTTTCTGCGTCGCATGTCGAAAATCTGGTTCACGAGCTGCAGAGCAGCCCAACGTCAATTGCGGTTTATAGCACCACTCAGCGCACGACGCCGAGTGGCGAGTTGCTCGATGAGTTTTTCGCGCGCGATTTCGATATCGCTTTCCTGCGCCGCGATAATTTTATGCCAATCCATTCCGTGCTCTTTCGCAGTCAAGCGCTCGCAGCCGGTTGTCGCGTAGACGAAAGCCTTGATATTTATGAAGACTGGGATTTTTGGCTACAAGTCGCCGCGCTCGGCAGCATCCATCACATCGACAAAATCACGGCTTTTTATAGAGCCGGCGGTGATTCCGAGACAGCTGTAAAGACCGAGCAAGAAAAGTACGACACTCAAAGCCTCAGCAGCCTGTGGCGAGAAAAAGTGCTCGCCAAATGGGCGCCCACCTGGAGCGCCGCTGAACTCAACGCAGTTTTTGGCACTTTTGATGTGTCAGCCGAAATAGAAGATTTACATAAGCATTTACGGCTTTCGCAAGCAGAGTATCAAGCGGCGCTTAAGCAGGCTGGCCATGAGGCCGAGAGCGAAAGGCAAGACTTGTTAACAAGTTTTAGTGCCGAACGTAACATCTTCGAGACGACACTTGAAACTCAGCGCAGCGAAGCCGCAGAGCAAGTCCGCAGCCTTCAACTTGAGAGTGACGAGCTCAATCAAAATATTGAGAATTTGCAGACACAACAGAAACGCCTTAGCAAAGCGCATCAGCTTCTCAACCTCCAACACCAAAACCTGTCCGCTGACCTAGCGCTTATCCTCAACTCTTTCTCGTGGCGGATAACTAAGCCTTATCGCTATGTCTCTAATAGAGTAAAGAGACTTTTCTCTCGCCCTGCGGCCCTTTCGACTAGCAAAGTTACTGCCGAACAGCCCGTGCAGCCCTCGAGTACTGAGGCTAAAGCTAGGGCTTCACGAAGCAAGATAAGATGCAGTATCGATGTGCCAGGCCGCAATATTCACCTAGTAGACGACGACTTAGTCCTCGCCGGCTGGGCTTTTTCGGCTGGCAATAGAACGACAATTTCCGTGTCTATTGGCGAGAAACTCTACCGCACGTTCGAACCTACACTTCCGCGCGACGACGTAGCCGCGTCTTTCCGTGCAACGATCGAGGCTCGCCGATCAGGTTTCTTAGAAACAATCGAGAAGCGTTTTCTACCACAGGGAAGATTCACCGTTGTTGTTATGTTCGACAACGGATTCGAGCAGGTCACTCTCGAGCGAGAAGTAGTCAATCTCGAGCGGATTGATATCTACCGGCTCTGGCTCAGCGAACGCGCTGCTCAGACACTGCCATCCCCCGACCAACTACTGCGTAAGGTTGCCGTTTTAGTGCTCGCAGACGCAAGCGGCAACGACCTCGACGCAGCCGTGTCATCACTAGAAAAACACACCTCGGTAGCGACTGTATCCAGCGTTATAACGAGCGGCCGTGACTCTAAAGAAGTCGCCACAGACTTACTGCGAACCCTTCACGACGCGAGTGAGTCGGCCGACGACTTAATCGTTGTGCATCAGACCGATGTGCTAGCGCCGCATGCACTACAATTTCTGTCGAGCACAGGCGAGGAGCTCGCCGCTGACCTTGTCTATTCCGATCACGACCGCTTCGATTCGCAGGGACAGCACACAGACCCCGAGTTCACTTTCGGCTGGTCGCCCGAACACCTTCTGGGTCGCAACTACATTGGCGGCGTGTATCTGTTTAGTGCGACGCTCTTCAAGCGCATCAATACCCCTGCTTTCTCTGAATCAGTCGCGGCGGTTCTAGAAAAGAATCCAGAGGCCGCCGCTACTTTCCGCTACTGTCTCCTACTCGAACTCGGCAATGCCGCTGAAAAAGTAGCCAGAGTCCCTGACGTACTCTGGACAAAGACGACACTTCCGAGCACGCAGCAATTAACTGAATCTCTTTGGGCAAGCAGCTTTCTCGCTAGGATTGAGCCGGGCAGCAGCATTCGAGCGCACAACCCTAACGATGGCTCAGACACTGTGCGCTACGTAGACCGTCCTTTAAAGTCCGCACCACTTGTCAGCATTATCATCCCAACTATGGCGAAACTAGAATTGGTGACACCCTGTATAGAGTCATTGCTTTCGCTGACAGACTATCCTAATTTCGAAATAGTCATTCTCGACAACAGCCGCGGTAAGAATCCCGACGGCATAAGTTATTTGGTCGACAAAGGTCTAAAGGTAATCGAATGTGATTTCGATTTTAATTGGCCTCGCCTAAACAATTTGGGCGCTTACGAATCAGACGGCGAGCTATTGTTATTTCTCAACGACGACGTCGAAATTACCGACACAGGCTGGCTCACCGAACTCGTTAAACAAGCGCAGCGACCTTGCGTCGGCACTGTTGGCGCACTGCTCTATTACCCCGAGGGGATGCTGCAACACGCTGGCGTATTCCTAGTTGACACCGGCGGGGGCTGCGCACACCTATTCCATAAGATGGCGCCGAGCAGTGAACTCCGTGGCAATCTTCATAATCTAGTACGAGAAGTGTCTGCGAACACCGGCGCGTGTTTACTGGTTAGCCGCGAAAATTTTTCAGCTGTAGAGGGTTTCGACGAAAATCTTGCTGTCGTCGGAAACGACATTGACCTCTGCCTTAAACTTAGGCAAAAAGGCCTCGTCAATATCTGGACCCCGCGCTGTTCGCTTATCCATCACGAAAGCATTTCGCGTAAGGCTAGCGTGCCCAAAGAAGATGAAGCGCTCATGTGGAATAAATGGGGAGAGTTGTTTCGCTCAGGCGACGAATACTATAACCCCAACCTCACCTTAACAGGTGTAGACTGCGCCGCTAGCCTAACGCTGCCCTCCTCCTTGCTAGAGAGCAAAACATTTAAAGCGTCAGCCTCGCTCTCTCTATCGGATACGTCCCCACAAAAGGGCGTGAATCTCATCGGCTATATCCGCGCTGAAATGGGTGTAGGCGAAGGCGCTCGATCAGATGCTCGTGCGCTTGCTGCGGCGGGCATCGAATTTGGCGTGATTAATTTTGAACGCGGAAATTCCGCGCGTATGGGCGACACCTCTTGGCAGCATAAAGAGCGCGACGACGCGCCCTTCTCTGTCACTCTTTGGCATATTAACGCCGACCATCTCGCACTTGCCCGCGCTACTATCCCGACTCACCTGGTTGAAAAAAGCTATCACATTGCCTACTGGGCGTGGGAACTCGAAACGATGCCCGAAGGCTGGCGGCCTGCGCTCGACGAAGCCGATGAGATTTGGGTACCGTCAGAATTTGTACGCCGCGCAATCGCATCGGAAACCACTAAGCCTGTTGTGTGTATTCCACACTGTGTTGCGCCAAACCCTGTTGAGTCGCTCGATAGAGATTACTTCAGACTTCCCAAAGATTCGTTCATATTTCTCGCGATGTATGACACACGTAGCATCGCCGAGCGGAAAAACCCCAAAGCAGCACTGCATGCTTTCATCGCCACATTCGGCGCAGATGACGATCGCGCAACACTCGTTCTCAAGGTCAATAATGCAACCGCTGATGCGCTGCGCGAACTCGACGAGGCTATTGGCAACCATCAAAACATCATCGTACTGAAAGAAGACCACAGCAAATCGGAAATCGACTCGCTTATTAATGCCGTCGATTGTTTTGTCTCACTACACCGCTCTGAAGGGTTTGGCTTGGGACCAGCCGAGGCGATGAGCTTAGGCAAGAGTGTTATTCTAACCAACTGGTCGGGTTCGACGGACTATACGCATGCTGATCACTGTCTGCCAATCGATTACCAACTAATTACCCTAGAGCAAGATTACGGGCCTTACTTAAAAGGTCAGCGTTGGGCGGAGCCATCGGTTGAAGAAGCCAGCGCCGCGATGAGAAAACTGGTTAACGAGCCAGCTTTTGCAGACGAAATCGGAAAAAAAGCGCAGGCGTTTATCGACGCGGAATTTTCACCCAGAGCCGTGGGCGAAAAGATGAAATCTCGACTCTCAGAGATTAGTTAGAACTCCCTCAGCAAACGATAATAGACGCGCTGCATGGTAGCGCTGCGTGTGCGCATTCGTCTGCCGAGGAGGAGAACGAGTCGATACTTAAGCGGCAGCTTTCCACCGAAATGGCGTGAGAATTCTTTCGCCTGCCGCGCAACGTCCACAAGATGTTCGTTATGCTCAAGCGCAAAAACACGGCTTATCAACCCCCTGCGCGAATACGCCGAATCCTCTCTCTGCTTCGCACCAATCGTGTTGCGGCTATGCTGCCTATATCGAACCAGTGGTGCCGGCATAAACACGAGCTCGCCAAATGCAGTGGCCGTCATCGCAAACCACCAGTCATGCATCATCGCCCTTTTAGGCACGGGTAGCGCTGCACGCATTAGCGCTTCGTTGAAGAATGCGGTGCAACCGGTGACCAAATTGCTCACCGCGACATGAGGAAACTGGTTTCGTTCGATCTCGAGGCCTTGATAGGAAATTAAAGACTCAGCTACCCGCCGAAGATTCTCGTCCACAACTTCGAGATCGCAATGGATAAGAATAGGTTTGTCTTCGTCTTCCTGAATCTGACAATATTTTTCCAGCTGCAACGCCAATTTATTATTGAGCCACACATCATCCTGATCGCAGAAGCAGGCAAGGATACTCTCGAACCCGAGGACAGATTTGTTCGCGAGCATGTATTCGCAAAGCACAGAAAAACTGCCGCTTGGACCATAGTTCACCGGCTCCTCTTCGACAATGTGGAACTTTTCGGGTGAGGCCTCGGCATATTTCTGCAGTAGGAGCAGCGTGCCATCACTCGACCCATCGTCGCGCACGACGATGATGAAATTCTGATGAGTCTGTTCGAGAAGCGAATCTAGTTGCTCGGCGAGAAACGCCTCGCCATTGTAAGTGGATAACAACACTGCGACGCGCTGTGACGACTGATCACTCATTTCGGCAGAGTCCTTGCGTCGCGAATCCCGCGGCGAATGCTCGTAAAGTAACTGCTGCGCTGAGCCGAACTCAGCATGAGCCAAAGTGCTTTTAATGCAAACCGCGGCATGTCCCTCAGCTTCCAGCCAAGAGGGGCGTAGTCGACACCGTAGAGATGCACGCGATTTCGACTCGAATAATAGCTGCGCGAAGGATTGTGCTGAGCGATTATCCCCGCACGCACCCAAGGATGATCGCTGCGCTCGCCAATAGCGTGATAGAGAATCGACGCATCGGATCCCACCAGATCGTAGCCTAGCGCCTTCGCGCGGAAACACCATTCGAGATCTATGTTATCGATGAAATAATCGTCTCGCATCGGCCCAACGGCATCGATGATACTCAACGGAATTAACGTGCCGGAGGTGATCAGGAAATCTGCTTTGAACTCGGTGCGCAATCCTTCGAAACGTCGGTTTGTGCGCCCCAACAATCGATTGAACAGTTTAAACGGGGTTTGTTTCATCGACTGCGGGTTCATTATTCGTGGCCCGACGGCTGCCACACCCTTGCTGCTAAATTTCGAAGCGCGTTCTAATGCCGAGATAAGCCCCTGAGCAAAAAGATCGCCGGGGCGACTGTCCTGATCGAACAGAAACACAAATTCGTAACCGTGCTCTTTCACCCAGGCTATGCCCTTATTCAGCGCGCGTGACAAGCCAATGTTGTCGCCCACTTTCTCAACTGCTCGACACCGGGAATACACCTCAATTGATGCCGCCAGCTCTTCGATATTCGCACTCCCATTGTCTATAACAATAAAGTCGCTGTCTTTCTCGAGCTGGCCGAGAAGCTTTAGCAACGCCGTGAGATCGGGATTGTAGGTCACAACAACCGCGCAGTAGCGACTCGGCTTGGATGTTGTGGGAGTCTGGGATGAGCTAGGCATCGGGCAGTGCAGCCGTGTTACTTTCGATAGTCACCGGCAAAGGAACCTCGGGCGAGACTGTAATAAACCCAGGCGTGCGCAGGCTGTTCAGTAAAAAGTAGAGAATTGACATGATTCCAAGGCTTAACCCAGTAACCACCCCTGCGTCGAGTATCCCACGCCAGGGCTGTGGAAGTTGTCGCGCGACAACGACAAAGCCCATGACGACGAGCGTCAGACCAATGGAGAGAATCTGACGGCGACGCGTCGCGTAGATGTAGCCCATGCAGAATGCCGGCGCCAAAAGAACGTGGTGCCAACGCGGATTTTCGCGCAGATAATTCGCTCGTTGAATAACGCGTGGCGAGAACCCACGATGAAACCCTTTATAACCCTCGGCATAAGCCATATAGACAATACTGAAGGCGAGGCTGGCCCAATGAACAGCGCTTAGCTGCAAATCGCCTAATTCGAAGGCAATGGGTGCGAGCCGGAATATAGCGAATGACAGCAAGAGGAGCACGCCAACGATACCCCATGCAAAGCCCAGTGTTCTCAAGTCTTACCCTCTTCGATTATCGATATTGCTCTGCTTCGCGTGCGGCTACTATTGCTTACCGCGCTTGGTGAGGCTGGCATTATAGCGGCTTTATAGTGACTTTGCTGCTGCGAGACGACGTGCTTTCCCGCACGAGCCTTGCGCAATTATCGCGTGTGTTCTGAGTAAACGTCGGTGCGTGAAATGCCGATCTAGGCTATTATCGTTCCCATTAATTGCTCGCTAATCAGACCACAGGAAAGATGCAATGACGGTAAAACTCGGCGTAGTCATGGACCCGATCGCGGACATTAACGTCAAAAAAGACACGACACTTGCCATGCTTCTCGCCGCGCAGCGCCGTGGGTGGGAGCTCTATTATATGGAGCAGAGCGACCTATCCCTTGATCAAGGCTTGGCGCGTGCCACCGTTCGTCGTCTCAGTGTCGAAGACAATCCCGAAAGCTGGTACGAGGTTGGCAGCCCGCAGGACATTGCACTGTCCGATCTTGATGTTGTGTTAATGCGAAAAGATCCGCCCTTCGACATGGATTTTATATACTCAACCTATATTCTCGAGGCGGCGCAGCGCGAAGGCACTTTGGTCGTGAATGACCCCCGTAGCTTACGCGATTGTAACGAAAAACTTTTCGCCACTGAGTTCCCGCAGTGCTGCCCTCCCTTGATCGTTGCCGCGTCGGCTGCACGACTGAAGGCGTTTCACGCCGAACACGGCGATGTGATCTTTAAACCGTTAGATGGCATGGGCGGCGCCTCTATCTTTCGCGTGAAAGCCGGCGACCCAAACCTGAGTGTTATCATCGAGACGCTAACCGACCATGGCCGCCAGCAGATAATGGCTCAAAAATTCCTCCCTGAGATCGTCGATGGAGACAAGCGTATTCTTATGGTCGACGGAGTCCCTGCTGAGTACGGCCTTGCCCGAATCCCGATGTCCGGAGAAACCCGCGGAAATCTCGCCGCCGGCGGCAGCGGCGTTGCGATGCCACTGACCGATCGTGAACGCTGGATCTGCTCCCAAGTAGCTCCGGTTTTGCGTGAGAAGGGCCTCCTCTTCGTCGGCTTAGACGTAATCGGTGACTACCTGACCGAAATCAATGTCACTAGTCCAACTTGCGTACGCGAACTCGATCGCGCACACCAACTCGATATAGCGGGTGATCTCATGGAAGCGATTGCAAGCAAGCTCGCGGCAAGGGGCTAAGCGAAAATGAACGCGGGCGCGGACGAGCGCGAACGCTTTAATTTCACGATGTTTTTGTCGATTGCGGCGCACGGCATCCTTATTTTTGGCATAAGCTTCGGGGCAGTGCAGTCGACCAGCGAGGTGCCTACGCTCGAGATAACCCTCGCGGCGCATCACAGCGAGATTGCCCCTAACCGCGCCGACTTTCTGGCACAGGCCAATCAGCTAGGCAGCGGCTCTCTCGCCGAAGACGCTCCGGCAGTGGCACCAACCTCGCCCTTTCAGGCCGACTACGAATCAGCCACGCTGCAAGCCGCGCAGCCGATGGCCCCTGAACAAACAGCCACACAACGAGAAGGTAGCACCGAGTTCGTCACGACGTCGGCCAACGCGCGCACACAGTCAAACGACGCACTGACCGTAACCGATGAAGGCGACGCTCAGGTGTCTACGCCTGACTCTTCAAGACTCGCAATCGCTTCTTTAATGGCCCAACTCGACTCTCAAGTGCAGGAATATGCGCGGCGCCCAAGGCGAGTAGTCCTTACCGCAGCAGCAACCCAGCGCAGCGAAGATGCTCTCTACCTCGATGGCTGGCGCCGACGTATCGAGGCTATTGGCAATCTCAATTACCCTGATGCGGCTAGAAGGCAAAAACTCTACGGCAGCCTGAGGCTTTTGGTGTCGATACTCCCGAATGGCAGCATACAAAAGACCGAAATTTTGCAGTCATCGGGGCATGCGGTTCTCGATCAGGCAGCGCTGGATATTGTCATGCTCGCCTCGCCCTATGAGCCCTTTCCGCCAGAGCTCAGCAAACAGGCCGACATCGTTGAGATTATTCGTACGTGGCGCTTTCACGAAGGCGACGCCCTGCGTAGCTACTAAGATCGCGACTTAAACTCCTAGGATGACAATGACGCCTCTAGACAGTTTCCCACAGCAGCAGAAGCAACTCAGCGCGCTTGCGTTCGACTACGGCACCCAGCGAATCGGCGTTGCCTATGGGCAAAGTCTCACGGGCACCGCGCAAGCGGTGGCAGTCCTACGCGCGCGCGATGGTGTGCCCGATTGGAATGATGTCGCGGCATTAATCGATCGTTGGCAACCGGATGTTTTCGTCGTCGGCCTGCCTTACAACCTCGATGGCAGCGAGAGCCCTCTCATGCTGCGCGCTATGAAGTTTGGTCACAGGCTCAATGGCCGGTTCCATAAACCCAGCTTCGGCTTCGACGAGCGGCTATCGTCTGTCGAAGCTGCAGAGCGCATTATCGATGACGTCGATTGGGAATCTAGCCGAAGACTTAGCAGCCGGCGCACAAGCGGCCACGGTGCGGGCAAAAAACAGGCGATAGACGATGTCGCCGCGCAGATTATTCTGGAGAACTGGCTAGCAGAATTCGCGAGGCGAGCGCCCAAAGAGGACCCTTAACGAGGGCACTTATAACGAGGACTAGTAACGAGGACTAGTAACCGGGGCTAATATCTCGAGCTTATACCGCGGGCTTATGAGAACACCCTAGAAATTCTCTGGCGACTTAGCCTTAGCCCGCGCAACGTCGGCGTGCACGAGACCTTGATCGACGAGATTTTTCAGCGACTGGTCGAGCGTCATCATCCCTTGCGACGCACCTGTCTGAATTGTCGAATACATCTGCGCAACCTTATCCTCACGAATCAGATTTCGTATCGCTGTCGTTCCTCGCATAATTTCGAAGGCAGCAACGCGCCCACCCCCTATTTTACGCAGTAGAACCTGTGACAAAACCGCCTGCAAAGACTCCGACAGCATTGAGCGCACCATATTTTTTTCGCCGGCGGGGAAAACATCAACCATGCGATCGATTGTTTTAGCCGCCGACGCTGTGTGCAGTGTTGCAAACACAAGATGACCAGTCTCGGCTGCCGTCAGCGCGAGGCGAATAGTTTCGAGGTCTCG
>ENA-OWPI01001460-OWPI01001460.1-marine-metagenome-genome-assembly--contig:-NODE-1460-length-26120-cov-9.215413_pt1 | contig 26120 bp, 29 predicted proteins | sample MGYA00238138_ERZ651775 | MGnify/ENA primary metagenome ERZ651775 (study PRJEB26906, sample SAMN06265043) | marine metagenome | isolation source: Helgoland LTER site | place: Germany:Helgoland, sampling...
GGATTATGTCTGTAGCCTATGGTTACACTTTTTGCTCCATATTTATGACACTGAAGAGCAACATCTTCAGCAGAATAGCTACTACCAAGTACAATAACATTCTTATCTCTAAATTCTTCCGCATCTCTAAAATCATGAGAATGCATTATTCTTCCAGGAAAAGATTTCATTCCAGGATATTCAGGTATAAAAGGAACTGAAAAATGTCCTGTTGATACTACTACATAATCAAATTTATCTTTTGAAATTGAATCATCTTTTTTGTTTCTATAAGTTAGTTCGAAACTGTTATTGCTAAAAGTAACATTAGTAACTGTAGTATTAAACTTTACTTTATCTTTTAGATTTCCCTTTTCCACTCTTCCCAAAATATAATTATACAAAACTTCTCTTGGTGGAAAAGAAGGTATTGGTTTTCCAAAATGTTCATCAAAAGAATAATCTGCAAATTCTAAACATTCTTTGGGTCCATTAGACCAAAGATATCTATACATACTATTTGGAACAGGGTCTCCATATTGATCAGACCCAGTTCTCCAACTATAATTCCATAGTCCTCCCCAATCTTCTTGTTTATCAAAACAAACTATTTCAGGTATTTTTTCACCTTTTTTTTCTGCTTGTTCAAAAGATCTCAAAGCAGACAAACCACAAGGACCAGCACCAATTATTGCAACTTTACTCATAAAAAACCCCTTTATTAAAAATTTATAACTGTACTTTACTCACAAAATGCTAAAAATTAATATAAAAAAATACTTTATTATGAAAAAAATAATTATTATTGGAGCAGGAGCTATGGGCTCAGCTTTCACTGTTCCATGCCTTGAAAATAAAAATGAAGTAACACTTATAGGCACTCACCTGGAAGATGAATTAATAAATAATATTCAATTAAATAAAAACTTTCATCCAGCCCTAAATATAGAATTACCAGCTAAACTAAAAGTTGAAAAATATGAAAGATTAAAATCTATTCTTGAGGGAGGAGTTGATATAATTGTAGCCGGCGTAAGTTCAATAGGAATTGCATGGTTTGTTGATCAAATAGCAAAAAATTATAAAAAAAATCTTCCAATTATTTTATTAACTAAAGGTTTGGCTATAGAAGATAATGAATTAATAACACTTTCAGATAAAATTAAAAAACTTCTCTATCAAAAAGGCCATGAGGAAGTAAATGTTTCTGCAATTAAAGGACCTTGTTTAGCAGCTGGCCTTGCAAATAAAATGAGAACAGGAACAGTTATTGCAAATCCAAATATTAAAGAAGCACAAAATTTAAAAAAAATTGTATCAACTGAATATTATTCAACAGAAATATCAGATGATCTAACTGGTATTGAATTATCAGGTGCAATTAAAAATATTTACTCAATGTTAATTGGTGCATCAAAAGGGCTAAGCAACTCTAAAGCACCTAAGGAAATTCAATCTAAATATTACTTAAATACCTCTGCTTCATTAATTCATAGATCTATATCTGAAATGGTTGAGTTCGTTACTCATTATGGAGGCAAAGCAGAAACAGTATATGGACTGGCTGGTTTAGGCGATCTATATGTAAGTGCCATTGGAGGAAGAAATAGTTTGATGGGAAAATATCTGGGTGAAGGTCATCTATACAAAAATGCAAAAAAGGAATTTATGAAAGATGTTACTGTAGAAGGTGCTCAACTTGCTTTTGAAATCGGTCCAAAAATTTTACAAGATCTTAACTCAAAAAATTTTCCTCTTATGTTTAGTATGCTTAATACTATATGTGAAAATAAAAAATTAGAAATTAACTGGTAAATGAAATCAAATTGGAATTACCCAACAACTATGTGGGTTGGAAAAGATAGAATTAAAGATCTAGGTATTGCTTGCAAAACTTTAAACATTAATAAACCATTGTTGGTAACAGATAGTGGTCTTGCTACATCAAAAATGGTAATTAATGTTTTAAACAATCTAAAAGAAAATGGTATCTTAGCTGAATTATATTCAAATGTTGTTGGTAATCCAACAGGCACGAATGTTACAGAAGGTACAGATTATTATAAAAAACATAAATGTGATGGAGTAATAGCTTTTGGAGGTGGTAGTGGTTTAGATGTTGGTAAAGCAATTGCATTTATGTCAGGTCAAACATTACCAATTTGGGACTTTGAAGATGTTGGGGATAATTGGACTAAAGCAAACTCTGACAAAATTTCACCTATTATTGCTGTACCAACAACTGCTGGAACAGGATCTGAAACAGGGCGGGCATCTGTAATTTTGAATGAAGAAACAGGTATCAAAAATATAATTTTTCACCCTAAATTTTTACCTTCAATAGTTATTTTAGATCCAACATTAACACTTAGTTTGCCTGCAAAAATTACAGCTGCAACAGGCATGGATGCTCTAGCTCACAATTTAGAAGCATACTGTGCTCCTGGATATCATCCAATGGCAGATGGAATTGCTTTAGAAGGTATGAGATTAATTAATAATTGGTTATTAGAAGCTGTTAATAATGGATCAAATATTGAAGCACGACAAAACATGTTAACAGCAGCCAGCATGGGATCAACAGCATTTCAAAAAGGCTTGGGAGCAATTCATTCATTGAGCCACCCAGTAAATGCATTAAATAATGTCCATCATGGTTTATCTAATGCAATATTTATGCCTTACGTATTAACTTTTAATAAAGATGTGATTGAAAAGAAAATAATTAAGATTTGCGATTATTTAGAACTTAAAGATCGATCTTTTGATGGTTTTATAAATTGGGTTATAGATCTAAGAAAAAAACTAGATATGCCTCATAAATTATCAGAAGTGATTGATAAAAAAGATTTTGATATTGATAAATTATCTAAAATGGCTTTAGCAGACCCATCGACAGGAGGAAATCCAAAAAAATTAACTGAAGCAGATATGAAGATAATGTATCAGCACAGTATGACTGGTGAATTGTTCAAATGACTAATTTAAATATACTAATTGTTGAAGGAAACAACAAAGAAGATAGCGAGTTTTTTATTAAAGTAGCTGGAGCTTCTGCAGCAGATAATCTAAAAAATTTAATTTTAGAGATAGAGTCATCATCAAATATAGAAATCATAAATCCAAATAATGATAATGATACAGCAAATGCTCTAAAAAATATGAGTAAGTATAATGGCATTGTTTTTACAGGTGGTGCAATGAGATTAAATGATATGACAGATGTGATTAAGAAACATATCAATTTTGCATCTAACTGTTTTACTCAGAAAAAGAAGATTTTAGCAATTTGTTGGGGATTGCAAGTATGCTCAACAGCAGCTGGGGGTAAAGTAAACCCTGGAAAAAATGGTGCTCATATTGGAATTGCTTCAGATGTAACTGTTAATAATGAGGGTGAAAGGCACTATATATACAAAGATAAAAAAAAAATTTTTACATCACCAGCCTTTAATTTTGACGAAGTAAGTGAACTACCAAAAAATGCTATTCTTTTATCAAGTGACAAAGTTAACAATGTAATGGGTATTAGCTTTAATGCAGGAAACTCTGAAATTATTGGCCTACAATATCACCCTGATTATGAATATTTTCAAATGCTTAAACTTATTGCTGGTCGTAAAGAGAGATTATTTGTAAATAAAAATTTTTCTAGTGAAGAAGAATATCAAAGTCATATCTCATATATTAAATCTGAAAATGAATTATTGAATTTTAATGATAGAACGTGTGAAGTAAGAAATTGGTTAAATTATCTGAAGAACTAATTTAAAATAGACCTTCAATCTCACCATCTTTATTCAGTTTAATAGAGTCCGCAGCTGGAACTCTTGGAAGTCCTGGCATTGTCATAATTGCTCCACAGACTACAACAATAAACTCTGCACCAGACGATAATCTAATTTCTCTTACTGGTAAAGCATGTCCTGTTGGAGCTCCTTTAAGACTTGGATCAGTTGAAAAACTATATTGTGTTTTTGCAATACAAATAGGTAAATCTCCATATCCTGCATCTTCAAAAGACTTTAATTGATCTCTAATTTTTGTATCAGCTATAACCTCATCAGCTCTATAAATTTCTTTTGCTATTGTCTCTATCTTTTTAAAAAGAGGAGTTTTACTTTCGTATAAAAACTTAAATTTAGCCTCATTTTTTTCACATAAATCTGCAACATGAGAGGCAAGTTCTTTTGTTCCTTCACCACCATTTGCCCAATGGGTACAAAGACTCGCTTTAACTCCGATTTTATCACAAAATTCTGTTAATGCTTTTACCTCACTATCTGTATCTTTAATGAAATGATTTACAGCAACTGCGACTGGCAATCCAAATTTTTTAACATTCTCAATGTGTCTTTGAAGGTTAACAAGTCCTTTTTTAAGAGCCTCAACATTTTCATTTTTTAAATCATCTTTTGAAACCCCACCATGCATCTTCAAAGCTCTTATAGTGGCAACAATAACTACACAGCTTGGTTTTAAATTTGATTTTCTACATTTAATATCTAAAAATTTTTCAGCCCCTAGATCTGCACCAAACCCAGCTTCAGTAACCACATAGTCAGCAAGTTTCAATCCAGTTTTTGTAGCAATTACCGAATTACAGCCGTGAGCTATATTAGCAAAAGGACCACCATGAATAATTGCAGGATTATTTTCTAGAGTTTGTGTCACATTCGGTCTTATTGCATCTTTTAATAATACAGTCATAGGACCTTGAGCTTTTAAATCTTTTGCGTAAACAGGTTTTTTATCTCTAGTATATGCAATAGTAATGTTTCCAATTCTTTTTTCTAAATCCTCTAAATCATTTGATAAGCAAAATATTGCCATGATTTCAGAAGCAACAGTTATATCAAAGCCGTCTTCTCGTGGGAAACCATTAGCCACTCCTCCCAGATTTATATTTATAGATCTTAAAGACCTGTCATTCATATCCATAACTCTTTTCCAAACAATTCTTCTAACATCTATATCCAATTTATTTCCCCAGTAGATGTGATTATCAATTAAAGCTGATAACAAGTTGTGAGCAGAGGTAATTGCATGAAAGTCTCCTGTAAAATGTAGGTTAATTTGCTCCATTGGAACTACTTGTGCATAACCGCCACCAGCAGCACCACCTTTCATTCCAAATGATGGACCAAGACTTGGCTCACGTAAACAAACAATTGATTTTTTTCCAATTTTATTTAATCCATCACTTAAGCCAACTGATGTTGTTGTTTTTCCTTCTCCAGCGGGAGTTGGTGTTACAGCTGTTACTAAAATAAGTTTTCCGTCTGGCTTATCCTTTAGAGTATCTAAATATTCCAAGTTAATTTTTGCTATATGTCTGCCCATTGGACTAAAAGCAGTGCTTTCATCTGGTACATTTATTTTATTCAAAATATCATTTATAGGTTGCATTTTTGCTTCTCTTGCAATTTGAATATCTGACTTAACTTCACTCATTTTAAACTCCTATAAAATTTAATTATATTGGAGAAGTACTATCTTCTTTTATCTAATTTGGAAACATCTAAAAAATATATATAAAAAAAATAAGAACTATTTATATTCTTTTATATAAAATTATTACATGCAAAAATATTCCATATTCAACCTGATAAAAAATGCCATTTCAAATCATGAAAAATGGGATCTAGCATGGAAGGACCCAACTCCAAAAAAGGAATATGATGTGGTTATTATTGGAGGAGGAGGCCACGGTCTTGCTACTGCTTATTATCTTGCAAAAGAACATAATATTACAAATGTTGCCATCATTGAAAAAGGATGGATTGGAGGTGGAAACGTAGGTCGTAACACTACGATTATCAGATCAAATTATATGCATGATGATAATGCACTGTTTAGTGAGTTTGGAATGGATCTCTGGAGAAAGATGAGCCAAGATTTAAACTACAATGTAATGTTTTCTCCAAGAGGAATTATCAATCTTGCACATTCTGATGCTCAAATGAATGTTTATGCTAGAAGAGGAAATTCAATGAGACTGAATGGAATAGACGCAGTTTTATTAAATAGAGAACAAGTAAAAGAAATTATTCCAATGGCAGATTTTTCTGAAAATGTAAGGTTTCCAATTTTCGGAGGATTGATGCAACCAAGTGCTGGAACAGCAAGGCATGATGCTGTTGCTTGGGGATATGCAAGACAAGCTGACTCAATGGGTGTTGATATAATTCAAAATTGTGAAGTAACTGGATTTGACGTTATTGGTGGAAAAATAAATGGAGTAAGAACTTCAAGAGGTGACATTAAGGTTAAGAAAATTGGTCTATGCGTTGCAGGAAGTACAAATATATTAGCTGAGAAATTAAATATGACATTACCTGTAGAAACTCATCTTCTTCAAGCTTGTGTTTCAGAACCGGTAAAACCAATTTTAGATAGAGTAGTTACTTTTGGAGCTGGGCATTTTTACATAAGTCAATCTGACAAAGGTGAAATGGTAATGGGTGGAGACCTTGATGGATATAATAGTTATGCTCAAAGAGGTAACTTACCAACTTTACAACACGTGTTAACAGAAGGAATTGCAATGATGCCTTTTTTAAGCAAACTAAAAATGCTTAGAACTTGGGGTGGTATAATGGATATGTCGATGGATGGTTCACCTATTATTGACAAAACACACATTGAAGGACTGTATTTGAATTGTGGTTGGTGTTATGGAGGATTTAAAGCAACTCCAGCATCTGGTTGGACGTTTGCACATACTATTGCTCAAGATAGGGTGCATAAGTTAAATGAAGGTTATAGTTTAAATAGATTTAACACAGGTCATTTGCTTGATGAAAAAGGACTTGGAACAAAAACTTGGATTTCTTAAATGCTTCATATTAAATGCCCACATTGTGGAATGAGATCACAAAATGAATTTTCTTATGGAGGTGATGCGACAGTTAAAAGACCAGAGCTTAACAAAGAAATATCAGATCAAGAATGGGATAATTTTGTTTATAATAGAAAAAGTTTAAGAGGAAAGCATTTAGAGCTATGGCAACATTTGTCAGGATGTCGACAATGGATAAAAGTTGAAAGAGACACTGCAACACATGAAATATTTAGAACAATGAAAGCTAATGAGGATAATTTATAATGAGTCAAAGCTTTCGATTGCCAGATGTAGGTTTGATTAATAGAGATAAAAAAATATCATTTAAATTTAACGGAAAAATTTATTATGGATATGAAGGTGACACTCTAGCTTCAGCTTTAATAGCAAATGGCATTCATTTAATTGGTAGAAGTTTTAAATATCACAGACCAAGAGGATTTTTTGGTGCTGGGGTTGATGAACCATATGCAATTGTTCAATTGTATAGAAATGGTGAAACAGAGCCAAATATTAAAGCTACAGAACAAGAGCTTTTTGAAGGATTAGAGGCAACAAGTGTAAATTGTTGGCCAAGTGTTAATTTTGATATTGGGGCAATAAATAACTTTTTAAAAATATTTCTTCCAGCTGGATTTTATTACAAAACATTTATGTGGCCTAAAAGTTTTTGGTACAAAGTTTATGAGCCATTTATTAGAAAAGCTGCAGGGCTTGGTGTTGCTTCTATCAAACATGACAAAGAAAGATATGAGCATAAATATGAATATTGTGATTTATTAATTGCAGGTTCAGGACCATCAGGTTTAGCTAGCGCATATGCTGCAGCAAAAAATGGGGCAAGAGTTATCTTAGCTGAAGATAAAGCAAGATTTGGCGGAACACTCCTTACAAGTGAAGTAAATATTGGAAATAAATCAGGTAAAGAATGGGCAGAAGAAATTATAACTGAACTTAAAGAAATGCCTAATGTGACTGTTAAAAACAGATCACAGGTTTTTGGTTATTATGATCATAACATGCTGGTGATGTCTGAGAGAATTAGTGATCATTTACCAAAAACAAAAAAATTTCATCCAAAACAAAGACTTTGGTATATCAGAGCAAAAGAAGTTTTGATTTCTTCAGGATCAATTGAAAGACCAATTGTTTTTGGAAACAATGATACACCTGGCGTAATGCTTTCATCAGCAGCAAAAGAGTACCTTAAAGTTTACGGAGTACTAGTTGGAAAAAATCCTTTAATATTTACTAACAATGATAGTGGTTATGAAACTGCAATTGAATTTAAAAAAAATGGTGTTGACTCAATTATTTTAGATACAAGAAAAGATCCACAATCTGAAATAGTTGATGAAGCAAAAAATTTAGGAATAAATATTAAGTTTTCTTATGTAGTAGTAGCTGCTCAAGGATATAAAAAAGTAAAATCAGCAGATGTTGCTAAAATTTCAGATGATAAAGAACAACTTGGTGCAGTAGAAAATATTAAGTGTGACTGTATTTGTGTTTCTGGTTTTTGGACACCAACAATTCATCTAGCATCACAATCTGGAAATAAAACAAAATTTAATGAAAAAATTGATGCATTTGTTCCTGGAATATCAAAACAAAATGAAAAAACACTAGGTGCTGCAAATGGATCATATACTTTAGAGGAGACTTTAAAAAGCTCTTTTGAAGCAGGACATGAATTATCAAAAAAAATTACTAACAATGATAATAAAATTTCATTTCCAAATGTTGTTGAAAAAAAATCAACAACACATGATAAATTTTGGTGTGTACCATTACCTAAGGGGAAAAATTATAAAAGATTTTTAGATTTTCAAAATGATGTTGCAGTTTCAGATATAGAAATTGCTTTAAAAGAGGGTTATCGATCAATTGAACATGTAAAAAGATACACCACTCTTGGAATGGCAACTGATCAAGGCAAAACAAGCAATTTAAATGGTTTACAATTAGTATCGAATATTGAAAACAAGGTAGTACCGAATGTTGGTCACACTACTTTTAGACCTCCATATACTCCAGTTTCTATAGGAGCAATTGTTGGAAGGGAAGTAGGCAAACATTCAAAGCCAACAAGAAAATCTCCAATGCATTCGTGGCATGAAAAAAACAATGCAGTTTTTGTTGATGCAGGTGTGTGGTTGAGACCAAGATACTACAAACAAGGTGATGAAAACTTATTTGAAGGATCAAAAAGAGAAGCAAGAAATGTAAGAACTAATGTAGGAGTTTGTGATGTAACCACATTAGGAAAAATAGATATTAAAGGACCTGATGCAGCAGAGTTACTTAATAGAGTTTATACAAATGCATGGTTAAAATTACCAGTTGGTAAAGCAAGATACGGTGTGATGTTAAGAGAAGATGGGATTGTTATGGATGATGGAACAACTACAAGAATTTCAGAAAATCATTATCATATGACAACAACCACAGCACAAGCTGCAAATGTTCTTTCACATTTAGAATATTATTTGCAACTCGTATGGCCAGAGTTAAATGTAAATGTAGTTTCAACTACTGAACAATGGGCAGGAGCAGCAGTCGCTGGACCTAAATCTAGAGATTTATTGCAAAAATTATTTCCAAATTCTGATGTGTCAAATGAAGGATTGCCTTTTATGGGTTATATGGAGGGAGATTTGTTTGGAGTTAAAGCTAGAATTTTTAGAATTTCGTTTTCAGGTGAGCTTGCTTATGAGGTAAATGTCGAGTCTGACAATGGAAACTTTATGTGGGAAAAAATTATGGAAGTTGGTCAAGAATTTAAAATTCAACCATATGGAACAGAGGCACTATCAACTCTTAGAATTGAAATGGGACATGTAGCAGGATCTGAACTTGATGGAAGAACAATACCTTATGATAATTCTCTAGAGGGATTACTAAGTAAAAAGAAGGATTTTATTGGAAAAAGATCTTTAACTAGAAAAGCATTTATAGCTGAAGACAGACAAAAAGTTGTAGGAGTTGTTCCTTTAGATAAAAAAACAAGTATCCCAGAAGGATCACATTTAGTTAAAGACTCAAATGCACCACTACCAAATCCGAAGCTAGGTTACATTTCAGCTTCTTGTTGGAGTGTTGAGCATGATAATCCATTTTCTTTAGCAATACTGAAAGATGGAAAAAACATGATTGGTGAAAAACTATTTGTAATGTCGCCACTTAAAAATAAAGTAATTCCAGTCGAGATAGTTTCTTCGCACTATGTTGATCCAAAAGGGGAAAGAGTTAGATCATGAGTTTAGTTTCAGCTTTAGCAAATATACATTCAACAGGTAAATTCGGCGATCATGAAGGCAAAAATGAAAATAATCTTTTAAAAATTTCTGAAAATAAAAATTTATTAATAGTCCAAATAGTTAAGTATAAAAATTCTACAGTTTCATATGAAAGTTTTGACATAGATGGTTTGAAATTAAAAGATGAACCATTAAGAGTAATAAGTAATAATGAAACAAGAATTTTATGGAATGGACCAAAAAATTGGCTTTTGGTTTCAACAAAAAAAGATTTACTTGAAAATATTTCACAAAATCTAAATGAAGCAGATTTTGCTATAACTGACCTATCTCACTCAAAAGCGATAATTGAAATAGAAGGTCAAGTTGCAAAAGAAGTCTTAAAGAAAGGGTGTCCTTTTAATTTTAATACTTTAGAAAAAAATAATTCTATAAATTCTACTTATAATGGAATAGCTTTTACGGTTGATATGTTAGATGACAATCCTGATAAAGTAAGATTATTTGCGCTTAGAAGTTTTGGTGAATCTTTATATCACTCAATTACAGATGCATCATTAGAGTTTGGTTTTAAGTCTGTTTAAGTATTTTAATCTCTTGTAGCAATATAAACACCAATTGTAGTTATTAAAAATCCTAACAGATCTAAATTGGTTAAACTTTCATTTAAAAACAGCCAAGCCATAAAAGCAGATGTTGCTGGTATTAAAAAAAATATTGAAACAGTTTTACTTGCTGAGTTATTTTTGATTAAAAACATTAATATTGTAAAAGCCCCAAACGAAACTAAGAATATTTGATGACTCATTGCAATAACAAATGTTTGTGAAAAATCGATATATGGTTTAGCAAATAATATTATTATTAAGATATGAAACAAACATCCACCCATAGCTTGATAAAAATTACTTACTGATAAAGGTAAATTATTACTTAATTTTTTTTGCCAAATAGTTGAAGATGTAATTGCAATTAAGGCAATTATAGTTGCAATTAAACCAGTTATTGGAATTTCAGAACCAATATCCAAACCCAAAACTAACGTTGCACCGGCAAACCCTAACAAAACTCCAATCCATTGTTTTGAACTAACTTTTTCACCCAGCATAGGTCCACTAAGTGCATTTGTTAAAACAGGCTGAAGTGTTACTATTAATGCAGCTATTCCAGTCGGCATTCCAATTGAAATGGAATAAAATACTCCACCCAAATAAAATCCATGAAAAAGAACTCCGCTAGCGACCGACTCTAAGAGATTTTTTTTTGGTACAACTACAGAGTGCTTTTTGTAGATTGAAAATAAATAAAAACCAATTGCAACAATGAAAAATCTAAATGCTAATGCTGAAAAGGGGTCACTATTATCTATAATTGGTTTTGTGGTTATAAAAGCTGACGACCAAAGTAAAATAAATATGAACGGAAAAATTCTGACCATTTCAGGCTTTATAGAACATTTGATCTTTAAATCTTCCAATTAATTTAGTTAAATTAGGTATGAAAATAAAGGCTTTTAGCTCACCCTTGAGTTGTATCTTAAAATGTATAGGATTCTTATTAACAGTGATTAATAAAAAAATTATTTTAGCTGTAGCCTTTGTGGCCTTTTTAAATGGCTGTATCCAAAATACTGCAATGTTAGGTCCTGCTTATACTTTTAGTACGTCAGGTAGCGTTTTACAAACAGGGCTAAGTTATGGTTCAAATAAAGTATACACAAAATATAAAGAAGAAAAAAATGACAAAGAGCTTCAAGAAACAATGAAAAGCGAGAAAAGAAATCACGAGTTAAAAAATTTGCTTAAAGCACAAATTACCAAAACAAGAAAAAAATTAAAAATTATCAATTAAAATTTCACCCCATAGTAGAAGATCCCAGAAACTTAATATGTTGATAAACCATATTAATAGTCAATTTGAACATTGTATTAAAGGTTAAAACTCATAAAACAATTTTATTAGATTCGTTAATTATGAAAACTGTTTTAACATTATCAATTTTACTATTCTTTGGTGGATGCGTGCAGCCTACCGCATTATTAGGTCCAATGTATACTATTGGAACTACAGGGAATGTTTTACAGGCAGGAGCATCATATGGAACTAGTTATGCCGTTAAAAAGATGACAGGGAAAACTGTATCTGAGAATGTAAATACTTTTGTAGATACAGAAGAATTAAAAGAAGAATTAAAAGAAAACCCAGATGATTTTTTTAGAATTGTTAAAAAACATGCAAAAAGATCAAAAGAAATTATTACAACTATTAGTCGGTAATTTTTAAAAATAATTCTTTAACTTGGCCAGTTTCTTTAGACCATAATTCATAACTTTCACACATACGCCACAAATAATCAAAAGCTCGCTGAGAAATCTCAAGAGGAAATGAAGTTTTTGCATAATATAATTCAGGGTATTTAACTAATTGTTTGATTGTTGCATCTTTTTGAATTTTTAAAAGTTTAATAGTTTCTTCTGGTATTACTTTACCAGACTCCTTATCAATAAAATTATTGTTTTCTAAATATTCAAACCAATTATCATGAAACTTACCACTACTAATATTATTATATGTAACTGTACCAATGAAACCTTCGATAGCATCGATATTTGAAATATCAGGATTTTTTTTCTTTATATCGACTATACTTTTATAAATAATTTCTGCTAAATAAATAACGTAAGGTTTTTGCTCAACTTTACTCACAGTTTATTTATATTTTGTCATTGATGATGTTGCTAAAATTAAATTAGGATCCAAAAATATTTTTGATAATTTAACTTTTTTGAAAGACTTAAATGCAAAAATAGCTATTGGAAGTTCTGTGCATCCAAGAATTATTTTTTTACATTTCATTTTCAATAAGTAATTAATAGATTTCCTTATAGACTTTTCTGCTAATTTTACATTTCCCATTTTTACATATTTAATTGTTTTATTAACAGAATTTTTTTGAAGAGCATCAGTTGGTTTAATTAGTTGAAAATTTTTTTCAAATAATCGATCATAAATTTTAGTTTTCAAAGTACCTTCTGTAGCAAGAAGACCTATCTTCGAATTTTTTGAACATTTTTTCTGAGTGTGCTTAAACACTTCTTTTGGCATATTAATTATAGGAATATTAATTTTTTTTTGTAAATCATCATACCAATAATGAGCAGTGTTACAGGGTATAACAATAAATTTACATCCACTTTTTTCAAGAGAACGACAGCCAATCAGTAAACTTTTTAATACTTTATTATATTTAATAATATTTTTTGGACTTTTTGGAATTAAAGAAAGTTCCTTAGTCTGAACACCAATCGATTCCGGTCTACCAGGAATATTGGATTTGTTATAAAGCATAAATAATGGATATTCTTGATCACTCTTTCCTCTATTGAGCATTGCTAATTTATTGCAAAAATCAAGACCAGCTTGAGTTCCCATTCCACCTAATATTCCAATCATGTTTTTTATTTAAATTAATTTGTTATTTATTTTTATAGAGGTTTATTGATACCTCTCATAAAAACTAAAATTAAGCAACCTTCTTTAGTATGAGAAGAATGAGTTGAACCAGGCTCAAAAGTTACAAAATCACCTTTTTTAAAAATTTTTCCATCAAGGTCTGTCAATTCACCTTCTAACATCAAAAACTCTTCATAACCTGTATGGACGTGATGAAGACTTTTTGCATCTGGCTCCATCTTTAAAATATAGGTGCCATATCCGCCATTTTGCTTGTCATAACTAATTTTATGCCAACTCATTCCAGGCACTGTTACACCATAGTTGTCGAATGGTTTAAAATCTACATTGAAGAGATTTGTTATTTTTCTTTTACTCATAATTAATATATTTAATAATTATTAATTAATGGAAAATATGCAAGATATATTCATAGGTGACGAAGGAAGAGGGTCACCTTTAGTTTTAGTACACGGCTTTTTGGGCTCAACAGAAATGTGGGGACCTCAAATAAAGCACTTTAAGGAAAATTTTAGAGTTTTATCTCCAGCTTTACCTGGGTTTGGTAAAAGTAATAAATTACAGTCATGTGACTCTATTAAGTGTATGGCAGAAAGTATTTTGAATGCTTTAGAGAAAAAAAAAATTAAAAAATTTAATTTATTAGGTCATTCAATGGGTGGAATGATTGTTCAAGAAATTGCAAGATTGGCAGGAGATAAGATAATCAATTTGATTTGTTATGGTACAGGACCTAGAGGAAATATACCAGGTAGATTTGAAACAATTGATGAGTCGAGAAAAAAATTAGAAATTGATGGTTTGGAAGTAACTGCTCATCGGATCGCTAAAACGTGGTTTGTAGATGGAGATAAAGCAAAATTTTTTTATTTATGTGATGAAGCTGGCAAACAAACTTCTTTAAAAGCAGCTGACAACGGATTGATTGCAATGAAAAATTGGGATGGGGTAGAAAATTTAAGAAATATTAAAAACAGAACCTTAATTATTTGGGGAGACTTGGATAAAGCATACAATTACAATCAAGTAGAAACTTTAAAAGATAATATTAATAATAGTATATTGAAGGTAATAAACGGCTGCTCACACAATGTTCATTTAGAAAAACCTGATGAATTTAATGATTGTGTAAATAATTTTTTGAAAAAAAACTAGTTGGTATTGGCTGAAATTTTTTAATTAATTTGAGTAAACTCAAATAAATCTCAGCCAATAGAAAGTGTGAAAATTATGCAGTTTTTAAATTTACTGCAGAAGGACCTTTTGGACCATCTTCAACATCGAAAGTCAAAGCTTGACCTTCATCTAAACCATTCATACCAGCATCTCTTACAGCTGAAACGTGAACGAATACATCTTTTTCTTTATCTTCTCTTTCAATAAAACCAAAACCTTTAGTTGGATTGAACCATTTTACTTTTCCTTGTAGACTCATATTTATCTTCTTACTTTTTGTTATGTTACTTTTATTACTTATAATTAAGTAATTCCGACTTTGTTTAGATTTATTGAGGATTTGTCAACTAAATTAGACTTAAAATTGTAATAAATTTATGATTTGTTGCCTATTAGCAAGCTCATATATACTGAATTTATATCCTCTTTGTAATGTGAAAATGGTTCACAAACTTTAAATCCACAGTTAATAAATAATTTCCTAGCGGGTAAGAAGAATTCTCCAGCTCCAGTTTCAAGACTTAGTTTTTTGACATTCAACTTTATTGCTTCATTAATTAAATGTTTAATAATTTTAATACCATTTTTCTTATTTCTAAATTTGTCATTAACTCTTATAGATTTAAATTCCCCATGCTCTTTATCTAAAAATTTTAAAGCACCAACACCCATTAGCTGATCTTCTTCCCATAAGCTCCAAAATTTAATGGCAGGATCTTTTAATCCAGCAATGTCTAAAACATGGGCACTACCTTCTGGTGAAACTGATCTTAACTCAATAAAATGTTTGACTAGTAATTCATTAACTTCAGGGTTATCAAAATTATCTTCAATGGATTTCAGCATTTATTTTAAAAGGTCGTTTAACTTTTTAAATTCACCAATTTTAAATACAATTGCATCCTTTTTATTAAAGCCAAAATTTTCTGCATTATCTTTAAATCTCTGTCGTGGTTCCATTATTGGTTCTAAAGATAGCACAAAAGTTCCCCAGTGCATTCCAATAACTTTTTTACTTTTTAAATCTTGAGCAACATTTAAAGCCTCTTCTGGAGTGGTATGATAGATTGATTTATCAAACATGGGTTTAAAATTATAAGCACCAATATTGATCATCGTTATATCTATTGGACCATATTTTTCGCCCAAATCTTTGTAAATATTTCCATATCCCGTATCACAAGCAAAAAGAATTTTTTTTCCTTTATATTCAATTAAAAAATTTCCCCATAAAGTTTTGTTTGTATCTGTTAAACTTCTTTTTGACCAATGGACTGCTGGAAGAAAAGTTATTTTTAAGTCACTGTTAACTTTAATTTCATCATACCAATCCATTTCATTTATATCTTTAAATCTAGGCTTGAAGTATTTTCCAAGTTTAAGAGGCAATAAAACTTTAGCATCTTTAAATGGAAATTTTCTAATAGTGCTTTTATCTAAATGGTCATAATGGTTATGAGTTAACAAAAATAAATCAGTTTTTGGTATTTCGTCTAAGCTTAAAGCTGGATCAGTAAATCTATCAGGACCAAAAATTAATGGACCAGCATTTTTAGAAAAAACAGGGTCTGTGATAATTGTAGTATTACCTAATTTTATCAAGAATGTTGCATGACCAATCCAGGCTATATAATCTTCATTTTCATATTTTCTTAAATCAGATAAAACGGTTTCTTTATCAACAACAAGATCTTCTGGAATTGTTAAATCTATTTTTTTCTTTTCTTTTGAAAATTGTCTGTATGAAAATTTAACATCTTTAGATCTAACAGGTGATCCTTCTGGATTTCTAAATGTTCCATCAGGTAGATGATGATAAGGTTTTTTTTCCATAGTAATTGTAGAAGTGTTATATAAAAAAAATATAGTTAAAAAACCTAAAATTTTAATCATCTATTTTGAATTATTTATTTAATTAGAGTGGTTAAGTGACCCATTTTTCTTTTACTTTTAATCTCTTTTTTTAAATAGTCAAAGAAAAATTCATTTTGTTCATATTTTTTTTCTCTATAAAAAGATATTTCATTACCAATAATATTTTTCATTTTTGCATTCGAAATTTTTTTGAGTGCAACCTGTTCAAGTTTACAAACAGCTCTTATATGATTTTCAAATTGACTAACATTGTAAGCATTAATAGTTAAATGTCCTGAATTATGGACTCTGGGGGCAATTTCATTCACATATAGATTGTCATTTCTATCAATAAAAAATTCAACACATAAGGTACCAACATACTTTAACTCTTCTGCTATTTGCATGGCCCATAATTTAGATTGTTCTAAAATTTTACTTTCAATTTCTGCTGGGATTTTTGAATATTTAAGTATTTGTTCTTCATGTAAATTTTCTACTGGTTCATATATTTCATATTTTTTATTATCAAATCTAGTAATGATTATTGAAATTTCCTTTTTTAACTTTACTAGTTTTTCTAAAATATATCCTTTTGAAAAATCTATATTAAGAGTTTCTAGATCTTCAATCTTCTGTATTAGATATTGTCCCTTTCCATCATATCCCAAGGTAGTTGTTTTAAGTAAACCTGGAAGCATATCTTGAACTGAGTCAATTTCAGACTTCTTTTCAATCGACACATACCTTGTCGTTCTTATATTTAATTTATTTATAAAGTCTTTTTCAGCTAATCTATGTTGAATTATTCTATTTACAGAAGGTTTTGGTAAAACTGGTTTTGATTTGTTGATTTCATTTAATGTTTCAAAGGGGATATTTTCAAACTCAAATGTTATTATATCTACCTTGTTAACAAATTCATTAATCTTATTTTGATCATTATAATCTCCATGAATAAATTCATTGGAAAAATTTTGTGCTGGAGCATCAATATCATCACAAAAAATGATTGTTTTTATATCTAGTTTATTTGCTGCAATAGCAAGCATACTTCCTAGTTGACCACCGCCAATAATACCAAGAGTTGGTTTTGACATATTTAAAAATTATTTAGGTTTTTTTTTAACAGATCGATTTTGATTCAATCGCCACTGACTTAATTTTTTTTTAACCTTGCTATCCATATTACCTATAATGGCTGCAGCCAACAAAGCAGCGTTAATTGCACCATCTTCACCAATAGCCAAAGTTCCTACTGGAATACCTTTTGGCATCTGCGCTATTGATAGCAAACTATCTAACCCTTTAAGTTTCTTACTTTCTATTGGAACTCCCAATACTGGAATAGAAGTGAGTGCTGAAATCATACCTGGTAAATGTGCAGAGCCTCCAGCACCAGCAATAATGACCCCTATGTTTTCCTTTTCAGCATTTTTGGCATATTTATACATTCTATCAGGAGTTCTATGAGCAGATATAATTTTTGTTTCATACTTTACATCTAAACTTTTAAGTACTTTTTGACATAAAATCATGGTTTTAAAGTCTGATTGACTTCCCATGACAATTGATACTTTTTTAGATTTAATTTTGGACATTAGGTGTTATTTTTTAATCACCTAAACGTTTATTTCAAATTAAGTTAAAAATTTCAATAAAAATTAATAGAATTTATCCAACTTATTGATATTCTTTATATTTTATTAAGCATTATGGATTTTAAAATTGATAATTTACAGTATTGCAACTGGTCTCGAAAAATTTTTGAGATAAATAGAGAGGCAGGACTAGATGCCATTCATGTAACAATAGTTTATCATGAAGATTTTCAAGAATTAAGAGAAGTTATTAAAAATTGGGAAAAACATTTTAGTGAAAATTCTGATTTAATCTTTCATGGAAAAAGTTTTAAAGATATAGAAAAGGCACAGTCTGATAGTAAAACAGCAGTTTTCTTTGGTTTTCAAAATTGTTCACCTATTGAGGACGATATTGGTTTAGTTGAAAAAGTTTATGATTTAGGATGTAGATTTATGCAGCTTACTTATAATAACCAATCTTTGTTAGCTACTGGATGTTATGAAAATATAGATAGTGGAGTTACTAACTTTGGAAAAGAAGTTATTAAAGAAATGAATAGACTTGGACTTGTAATTGATATGTCTCATTCTGCGGAAAAAAGCACAATAGATGCTATTGAAATTAGTGAAAAACCTATTGCAATAACTCATGCTAATCCCTCTTTTTGGCATTCAGCAAAACGTAATAAATCAAATGAATTATTAAAAATTTTGTCAGACAATGAGGGTATGTTGGGACTTTCGTTATATCCACATCACCTAAAAGATGGCACCAAGTGCACAATAGAGAGCTTTTGTGAAATGACAGCAAAAACAGCAGAACTAATGGGTGCTGAAAAAATTGGAATAGGTTCTGACCTTTGTTTAAATCAACCAGATACAATAGTTGAGTGGATGCGAAAAGGAACTTGGAGTAAAAGTGAAAATTATGGTGAAGGATCTAAAAATAAACCAGGCTTTCCTCAACAGCCAGATTGGTTTTTAGATGCAAGAGGATTTACTAATATTGAGTCAGGTTTAAAAAAAGTTGGTTTTTCTAAAAATGAGATTAATGGAATTTTAGGAAACAATTGGTACAATTTTTACAAAGGAATGAATTAATGGATATTCCTTTAAGAAACCCAAATACCATAATGAAACTATCTAGACTTGGATCGTTTCATCAATCTAAACTGTCTTTTTTAAGAAGCTTTCTAAAAGAATTTAAAGATTGGGAATATAAAAGAGATTTATTTGATTTAAATGAACATGGTTTTGGTACAGCAGTTTACTCATTTAAAAAAAATAATAGAGTTTATTCATTAGTTTGTTTTGCAAATAAATTAAATGAAGATGAAAGATCAGATAGAGTTATAGCAACAAAGTGGGATGCTGCATTTACACTGCATGATGGCGTTCCAACAAAAGAAGATATAGAAAGACTTTTAAATGAAGTTCCTAAACAAGAGTTTGGTAGACTTTCATTTAAAGAATTAACACTATCAAGAGCCAATAAATCAGTTAGAGTTTTTAATCATGTAGTTGAAAACTTAAGCAATGGTATTCAGCCAGATAGAGAGTTACTTTCTAAAGTTGGATATTTGTATAGAACAACTGCTGTTTATGGATCTGGTAAATTTGGTTTAGCTGATCGATTTAGAATTAAAAATAGAGAAGAAATATACGGTCCTTTTAGATTAGAAATGATGCTTGTTTATTTAGTTAGACAATTTACTTTTGATCAAGTAAATCACGTAGCGCACAAAAAAAATCCAAAAAAAGCAGTTAAATTAGACATAGAAATATGCAAAAGCTTAGGTATTGGAAATTCCACTGGCCTTGGTATGGCTCCATTTATTGTAAATCATCCCTCTCTTCTCAATAATTGGATTTATGCAAGAGAAATTTGTTTAAAAAAAATTAGAGGAATAAAAAAAGTAAATTCAAAAGACAGTGATTTATTTAAAGATTGTTTAAAAAAATCAATAAAAAATATTACATCTTGGAATACAGATAGTGAATATCAAAAGAAAAAAATAAAAGGCTTATTTAGCGAGCTAAACCAATTTATTCTCTATCTTGATAATGATTTTGATTTCAATGAGGAGTTTCCATTTAATAAAATTTATCTATATTTAGAAAATAACTACGATGAAGAGTGCATAGAATATGTTGTATCAATGATGATGGAACCCTATGACGACATTGTAAGTCCATTAATTAAAAAAATGAGCTCAGAGGAGGAAAAATATTTCAACATACCAACTGATAGAACAGTATCAGATCTAAAAACTATATTAGAGGAAAAATATTCAGACATATTAAAAATTGATTTTTTAAAGAAGGAAAACCAACTTAACTTTTGGTTTATTTCCAAAAATAAAGAAGAACCAAGACTAGCAAACAGATTTGATGAAGTAGGATCAGAGTTAGAGCAACCACTTGCAATAGCCAGAGATATTAAAAAACTTTATGAAGTAATAAAATCATCTAAAAATAATTTAAAGATTTCAGAATTCCTATCACAAAATTTTGACTTGAGGCATGTTGTTAGAAGAGCATTTATTGTAGAAAAATTTCCATACTCAGAAATACAAGATAATACAATTGGAAAAGAAATAATTCCTATTGACATGTTAAGACTTAAGCTATCTTTTTTTGGAGCTCTTAAATTTGATCCAAGGTCAGATAAATGGTTAAGAATTTGCATGTTCCAAGGTGCACCATTGCCTGAACAATTAAAAAACTATAATGAACATTGGGTCTATAATTAAAAACACATGAGATCATTAAGCGAGATCGATACTGTATCAAAAAGATCAAGTAGGGCAGCTGGTTATTCTTGGGGAATTTCAGAAGAAATAGGAAAGAATATAAGATTACTAGAAATGTTTAGTTTACCTGGTATCAAAAATTTAAATGATTTTTATAAAAAAAAAAAAGATTTAAAGTTAGAAGAATTAACTTTGATTAAAGAAAAAAATGAAACAAGTAAATCTAAATTTTGTCCAATTATTGCAGGAGTAAGTTTTTTAGATCAAATTGGAAATTTAAAAAATATAAACAAAATTAAATTTACAAATATTGCTTATCCAATATTATTTTTACCATTTGTAAGCAGAGCATCAGAAGTGATAGGAAAAAGAATACATTTAAAATTAGATGATAAAGAGTTTATTATGAATTTTAACAATAGTATTTCTTACAATTTTTTTAAAAGTGAAATTATTGAATTATCTGAAGTTATCAGTATAAATATTTTAGAAAATAAAGACACATTCAGTGAAATCGAGTGGAAAGAGCTATACAAGTTATCTGAAGACACTTTTGTTGAAGAAAATGAAAGCCTTAAACAAGGTGGAGCAGGCGCAGGTTTAACAGATAATGATTAATTACTTTAGCTTTGCCATTTCTTCTATGTGAGCTGGTCTAGTTTCACAACATCCACCTAAAATAGTAGCCCCCGCATCTTTAAATTTTTTTACAAATAAGGCCATTTTTTTTGGAGTAAGATCTTTTCTTTGGCCTAAAAATTCATTTGGATTTCCAGATTTACTTTTATTGTAGCTATTTGTGTAACCAGATTTAGGACAAGTTGTTATAAATCCATTGAGTTTGAAACCAAATGGTATACCTAAATTTTTTATCTCATTTAAATTTAATTCATAATTTTCTGGAGAAACACATGAAAGCATTAGTCCCAAAAGTTTTTTATGATCAATCTCGGTAATTATTTGAGAAACTTTTTCACCACTTGGTAATTTAACACCATCTGATATATGAGCGCCGATTAAGTATGGTTTATTGAAATTTTCTATTGCTTCAATTGCTAATCTAAATTCCCTAACACTACTTAACACGTCAAAATAAAAAAAATCTATAAATGGATTTAACAACTTTGCTTGTTCATAAAAATTTTCTTTTATTTCACTATCCGATCTTGTGTCAGCTTCATAAGTTAAATATTGTGGTGGCAAACCTCCAGCAATAAAAATATGGGGATTTTTTTCTTTAGCTTTTTTTGCTATTTCTCCAGCTTTAGTATTTAGATATTCAAACTTATCTTCAATCCTATTATCTCTTAATCGTAACCTTCTAGTTGTAAATGTTGTTGTGACAATTATTTCTGCACCAGATTTGATAAAGTCTAAATGTGTATCAAGTAATAATTGATGATACTCATCTTTAAGTAACGCATTTGCACTCCAGAGGGTTCCATTTGGCTTCATACCTCTTGCTAGTAATTCTTGACCCATTCCTCCATCTAAAATCCTTGTTTGTTTGAAAAAATCCAAGTTCATTTCTTGTACCTCACTTTTTTAGTGCTTTAGCTATATGCTAGGTGCACAATACAGTTCAACTACCTTTACCAATTTTTTTAATGATTTCCATTTTAGCAATTAAAGCCTGCAATACGGATCAAATCGGCAATAAACTTATATAACTTTTAAAAGATAATTCAAATTATTTTTTAAATGTAATTTTGGCGTTAAAAGAAAAGGACCTTCTTTCACCATCTACATTGAATGGATATGCTGCATGCATTAAATAATTTGGAAAAATTAGTAAATCTCCTATTTTTGGATTTAAATTATAGATGCTTTTGCTTAAAAAGTTTTTTTGACCGTTTATAAAGTCAATAGTTCCATTTGTTTTAACTTTCTTGTTTTTTACAACTTTATTTTGATTCATATTTTTTGGTATTTTGAGATAACCAACACCTGAAAGTTGTCCGCTATGATAATGGATGGGGTTATATTCATTTTTAAACTGTCTCACTACCCAAAGTTTAATTATCTTTATTTCCTTAATATTTGAAACACCTGATACTTCTAGATATTTTCTAATATTTTTAATTAATTCTTTAGATAAGTTTTTTTTAATAAAGGTATAATTTAATTTTACCTCATCTTTGATTTGACTGACTAATTTTGAACTATAATCATTTTTTTTTGAAATCATTGTTTTATCAACATGATTATTAATTACCTTTAAGATTTTTTTTGATAACTTACCTTTTCCAAGAGTTGGTCCAAATGCTCTGAATGTTTTCATGTAAGTTGTTATATATATATTAAATAAATAACTTCAATCCCATTCTTATTGAGACAAAAATTACTAAAGCAGATGTAACTAATGCTAAAATTCTTGCAGGAAAAAATTTAATATTAAGAAAATTACCTATTTGTCCTCCTATCAATACAGACAAAAACAATAACCAATAATTTTGAATTTCATAAAAAATTGTATGTTTTGTAAATTGCCCAAGTATACCAGCTACAGAATTGATCAAGATGAATAATGATGCGGCTGTGGCTATATCTTTTGCTTTACCCGCTCTTATTAAAAGCAATATTGGACTTAAGAAAATACCCCCACCAATACCAACTATACCGGATATAAATCCGATTGAACCACCTATTAAAAAGGCAAAGATTTTTGAAATTTTCCTATGGACTTGATCAGTATCATCGAACGACCTAAAATTAAAAAGTAATAAAATTCCAGCAACAATTAATACCAAAAATAACAGAATCTCAAAAAAACTTTTACTAATTGATAAAGTACCCCCAATAAATGCAAGAGGTATAGATGAAATAAGGTAGGGTGTTAATAATTTAAAGTTGATATTACCTGCTCTAATATAATTATAACAATTTCCAGAAACGACTATAATATTACAGCAAAGAGCAATTACAGGAAAAATTTGATAAGGGATACCCCAAATCAACAGAAGAGCCAGATAAGTAGATCCGCCACCAAAGCCAACGCTAGAATATAATATTGCTGTTAGAAAAAATAAAAATGATAATATAAACATTATAATTAAATTAAATTTATGATTGTAAATATAGCACTTTTGACCGTTACAGATACCAGAACTTTAGATAACGATAAGTCAGGAGCAATTTTGGTTAATAAGATAAAAGAAGCCAATCATAAATTGATAGATAGAAAAATTTGCAAGGATAATAAAGATGAAATTATCAAAATTTTAAAAGATTGGATTAATAAAGAGGAAATTGATGTCATTATCACTACTGGAGGAACAGGTTTAACTGGAAGAGACATTACTCCAGAGGCAGTTAATGAAATTGCAGATAAACACATTCCAGGTTTTGGAGAAGTGTTTAGAACAATAAGTTTAAAAACAGTTGGCACTTCTGCCATTCAATCAAGAGCATGCGCTGTGCTTGCTAACGGTAAATATGTTTTTGCCTTACCAGGATCATCTGGAGGAGTTACTGATGCATGGGATGGAATTTTAAAATATCAATTAGATATTAATCATAAGCCTTGTAATTTTGTAGAATTATTTCCTAGACTTAAGGAAGAATAATTTTATTAAAGTTTAAATTTTATGAACCTTAAAATGAACAACGAATTACTAGGCATATTGTATATGATTTTATGCCAGTTTTCTTTTGCAACAAATGATGCCCTTGTAAAAATCCTATATCAAAATTACAATGACATTTTTGTTTTAAATCAAGTTATATTTCTAAGAGGGGTATTCGCTCTTTTTTTTATAGGTTTTTTTTTATTTTTTAAAAAAAAATTTAGTTTTGAGTTTATTTTTTCATCGGGCAAACTAAGAGTCAGAGGATTGTTAGAGGCTATTGCTGCAATTTGTTTTTTTATAGGAATCGCCAAATTACCATTTGCTATGGTTTATGTTCTTTTAAGTTTGGCACCAGTTATATTAACTGTATTTGGTGCATTGATTTTAAAAGAAAAAGTAAGATGGAGAAGGTGGACAGCTGTTATTATAGGATTTATTGGTGTTATTGTTGTTATAGACCCAGGTAAGCTTGAATTTGGTTTTTATTTTATTTTCCCGCTATTGTCAGCTTTTTTTCTTTCGTTGAGGGATATTTATACAAAAAAAATAAAAAGCAAATTTCATAGTTTGCAGATTGCTTTTATAACTTGTCTAGTTGTTACAATATGTTTTGGAATATTAAATGTGTACAAAATTTTTAGTTTTAGTCTTAATGAATATATAATCTTATTTATTTCTTCTTTTTTCTTATCTCTTGGATACATTTTTTCTATCGCAACAATTAAAGTTGCATTAGTTTCAGTTACATCGACTTTCAGGTATTCTGTAATTTTATGGGGGATTCTTTATGGCTACTTTTTATTCAATGAAATACCAAATACTAATACTTATATTGGAGCATTTTTGATTGTGGTGAGTGGGTTAATAATTATTTCTCGTCAAAGAAAGCTTGGCCAGTTAAAATAATTATTTTTGATACTTTTCTTTCCATTCTGAATAAGGCATACCATAAACATGTTCGCGAGCCTCAAGATCACTAATAATAATTTTTTTTTTCTCAGCTTCTTCTCGATACCATCTTGATATACAATTCCTACAAAACCCAGCAAGATTCATAAGGTCAATATTTTGAACATCTTTTCTCTCATTTAGATGATGAAGCAGTCTTTCAAAAGCAGCAGATTGTAACTCTTTTTTTTTATCTTCAGTCATTATCCAAATATTAGACACATTTTAATTAAGCACAAGATGTAGGTTAAATTCAATCATTGGTAGAAATAAAATTTTTATAAAAGTAGATCCCTGGCATTTTTTTTGGTTAAATTATTTATGGCAATTAAAAAGAGTAAAAAAGCCAAAAAAAAACAAACCAAGGCCAAAAAGAAAAAATCTAAGTTGGTCAATAAATCTAGAAAAATAAAAAAAACTAAAAAAGTTGTGACCAAAAAGTCTGCAACTAAGAAGCGTTCTAAAAATTCTAGAAAAAAAAATAAGCTAAACAATAAAAAAACAAGAAAGGTAAAAAAGATGAGTACAGAAACAATTAAAGCTGGGAAGTCTCCTTTACTGGATACATCTCACCTTAAAGTTAAATTTCCATTTAAAGAACAATATGGAAATTTTATAGGGGGTAAATTCGTTAAACCAAAATCAGGTAAATATTTTGATAACGTAAGCCCAATTAACAA
>ENA-OWPI01001461-OWPI01001461.1-marine-metagenome-genome-assembly--contig:-NODE-1461-length-26114-cov-7.536775_pt1 | contig 26114 bp, 26 predicted proteins | sample MGYA00238138_ERZ651775 | MGnify/ENA primary metagenome ERZ651775 (study PRJEB26906, sample SAMN06265043) | marine metagenome | isolation source: Helgoland LTER site | place: Germany:Helgoland, sampling...
CTGCGCTACAACCGCATTGATCCTAGTGTTGAGACACTGACAATCTGTTCCAACAAACTGGGGTATTATGCGGCGCGCTTAAATGGGTCAGATGCTGACGAGCATAAGGCTTGGGCCGCAAAGCTGATCAACCTTAAAGCCCTATGTGACAGTGCCATAGCGAGGCAGGCGGAAGCAGTGTGGCGCGAGCCTGACCGGATGGCGCTATGAGCATCTGTCCGAAATGGGTTCTACAGCCGCAAAAATCTGCGCTGCGGTTTTTTGTAGGCCAGTACTTGTCATACCGAGGTGGTCTTTTGCAGGCCCCAAGGATGCGGGGTAAGGGGTATAGCAATGGATGACCGTGAGGAATTGCGCCGCCTTATTGATGTTATTGAAAAGTCCTCGGGTAGCGGCAGCCTTGAGCAGGCAGTTGATGACATCAAAACCTTTGCCAACACCGCAAGCTTTCTAGCCAACAAGCTTGATACACGGCTCAAAGGTGGTGAGGTGAAGGCAAAGACCAAGCCCAAATCGCGTGTGGGAAAAGCAATAGCTTCAGTGCCCAAGCCTAATAGACCAAAGTCACCAAGCTCACCGCCCGATCCGTCTTCTACAAATACATCCGGCATGCCAACAGCGACCAGTATTGCAACGTCACAGGCTGACTTTGATCGTCTAAAACCTCAGAGTTCGCAACCACCCGTTGGAGCCAGTTGATCGCAGTGGTGTCTGTTGCCGTCTGTGCTGCGGCTTACGGGCTCGACCTTAATCGTGCCGCTAAGTGTGGCAGCTAACGCGGGTTGGTGGATTACACAGGGTTTTGGCGTGCAACTGCACGGTATGGGGTTAAACGAAGGTGTTTGATTTGCTCGTTGAACTTTATGTCGACAGGCATAGTTTAGATGGAATTAGTCCTGATTGTTTAATCTGAAATTGAATTAATTCAGCTAGGCACCTGCGTTGATATTTTAAAGATGACCCAAACCTTGCAGAAATTCGTTTCAATCAAGGCTCCAATCCAGAACCACTTCAATCATGAAAGACATCTAGAAAGCAGACAGACTTATAAGCAAAAACGCAGTGCCGCTCTCATTGAGTGGTTTCAAATCTACGCTTCATAGATTTGTGTGATCGTGGTACTTTGAGACCCGTTAGACTTTGTCTGGCAACACCTCCAGTTCACACCTAGGCTTGCTGAGTTACCATTCAATTCACCGTGGGATAGCTGGTCTGGATCTGGATCAAACCGCCAACTGCCTTGACGATTTTGACAAACCCGTGAGTCGCAAAAGGCATGGTACTTTTAAACCCTGCAGTTTTGCGCCCTGGATTTTTGCGGACCAGACTACCAATGGACAGGTCCTCAGCGTTTGCGATCTGGTAGCGCCCGTTCAATTCCGTTTCATGTTTTTGGGCTACTGGCTGGTGCTGGCGACCGCCACCAGTCATGCCGGCTTTGAAAACCTGGTGCTGGGAGACAAAGCGCACCTTAAGGTCGGGTCGTTCCACCACCAACTGCATCACCGGTATTTCGAATGTAACTACGGCAATGCCGAGATGCCGTGGGACAACTGGTTCGGCAGCTATCATGATGGAAGTCATGAAGCGACCGAACGCGTGCGGGAAACCAAGAAGCGTATGTATGCGAACATACAACGCGAAGGAAAAAATAATTGACACCGGGTCAAATGCTGGTGGATCGGCGCGCCTTTCCTCTACTGAAAGACAAAGTTGCTCTGGTCACCGGAGCTGGGTCCGGAATCGGGCGCGCAGGTGCGATCGCAATGGCACAGCACGGCGCAACAGTGATTGTAACTGAGGCTTTGTCTGACAACACCTTTGGCTTTGTCTGTGAACGCCGTCGCAGAGCACCCTGTGAACACCCTTAGAACTCTTTGGAGAGCGCTATTACCGTCTCGGTACGCTTGACACCATCGATTTTATAAATCTGCTCCAAAACGATATTTAGTTTTAGTTTTTTGATGGGCTTGATCAGAAGCAAGAAGTCGTGCTCTCCTACGACCCTTAAACAATTTGCTACCTCTGGCATGGTGGCAAATTCATGTACCGCTGCTTCTCCCTTGCTTCGGATTTCCATGGTGATCATTACAATTGCTCCTATGCCATCTGTTTCAAGCGTCGAAGGTTCCTTGATTGTGTAGCCAAGAATCTGCTGATCTTGCTCCAGTCTTGAAAGCCTTGCTTGCACTGCGGTGCGCGAACGGCCAACCTTCCTAGAAAGATTAGTGACAGGCAGACGCGAGTCCCTGCGCAGTGCTTCAAGTATTTGCTCGTCGATTTCATCTCGCATTGTTGTAAAAGTCCGCTCCAACTTACACGTTGCTTACGTTATAGGCACATTGCCTAATATTTCAATCGATTAAACAATAGACATGACAGGTCATTTTGGCTGACAGTTTTTCTATGGACAACACAACACTATTAAACTCGATATCTTACCGTGCGCGGGCCTTGGAGGCATCCAAGATCCGCGAGGTTGCAGAGCTTGGAATGAAGCAAGACGGCGTGTTACCACTCTGGTTCGGTGAAGGCGCCTGGCCGACCAATTCACTGATTGTGGACGCTGCAATTGCCGCGCTCAAGGCTGGCAATCATATGTACCAGCCGAACAATGGCGCGATGGCGCTGCGGCAAGCGATTTGTGCTTATAGCAACGAACTTCTGGGCAGCCGTCTGAAACCGGCTCAGGTCACAGTCACCCCTTCCGGAATGCAAGGCCTCATGCTGACGGCTGAATTTCTTGTGACTCCCGGCGACCGGGTTGTCACAGTTGAGCCGGGCTGGCCCAATATCATCGGTGCTTTCAAGGCGACCGGCGCAGAGATTGCGAGCGTGGCAATTGCGCCGAAGGGCGGTCATTGGGCGCTCGACGTGGAAGAGCTGATCGCGGCGCTGACACCGGGCACCAAAGCGGTGGTGATTAACTCGCCCAACAACCCCACCGGCTGGACCATGCCGACCGAGGAGCAGCGTCTGGTGCTGGAGCATTGCCGCCGGCACGGCATCTGGATCGTTGCCGATGACGTCTATTCCCGGCTCTACCGCCATGGGCGTCACGCACCCTCATTCCTGTCGATGGCAGAGCCTGAGGATTTGCTGGTCTCCGTCAATTCGTTTTCAAAATGCTGGTCGATGACCGGATGGCGGCTTGGCTGGATTACGGCGCCAGCCGCGTTCGAGGCGAAGCTGGGTCAGCTGACCGAGTTCAACACCTCCTGCACAGCCGGTTTTGTCCAGGAAGCGGGTATTGCCGCCCTGCGCGACGGCGAAGCGGAAATTACCAGCCTGCTGAGCAAGATCCAGGCAGGGTATGAAATGACTGCTGAGCGCCTCAGCGCCTTCTCGCGGGTGGAATTCATTGAGCCTGATGGTGCCTTCTATTGCTTCTTTCGGGTTGAGGGGTTGACCGATAGCTTCGCCGCGGCAGGTGAAATCCTTGAGCAAACCAAAGTCGGGCTGGCGCCCGGGGTGGCGTTCGGCCCCCAGGGGGAAGGTTATCTGCGGCTCTGCTACGCGCAACCTGCCGATGTTCTCGAAGAAGCCTTCGTGCGGCTCGAACCATTTCTTTCAAAGTGACGTCTAGAAACTGGGATCAATATCATGACATATGAATTTAGCCTTGAGGGCAAGACCACCTTGATAACCGCCGCCGGGCAGGGCATCGGGCGCGCCAGCGCTGAGGCTTTCGCCAAGGCCGGTGCCTCGGTCATTGCCACCGACATCAATGAAACTGCTCTGGCCGAGCTTGAAGGGCTTGACGGCATTACAGCATGGAAACTGGATGCCACCAATCCAGAAGACATTAAGCGAGTATTGGCAGAAGCTGGTAGGCTGGACGTGTTGTTCAACTGCGCTGGATTTGTCCATGCGGGCAATATCCTGGAAAGCACCGAGGAAGACTGGGACTTTGCCTTCGACCTGAATGCCAAGGCCATGTACCGCCTGTGTAAAGCAGTTCTGCCGGGCATGCTTGAACAAGGCAAGGGTTCGATCATTAACATGTCCTCGGTGGCATCTTCATTGAAGGGCGTGCCAAATCGTTTTGTCTATTGCGCGTCCAAGGCGGCGGTTATCGGCATGACCAAAGCGATCGCTGCTGACTACGTAACCCAAGGCATCCGATGCAATGCAATTTGCCCTGGTACCGTGGATAGCCCGTCGTTGCATGACAGGTTGCGCGCAACTGGCGACTATGAGGTAGCGCACGAGCAATTCATTGCGCGCCAGCCCATGGGACGCGTTGGCGCAGCAGACGAAATTGCAGCGCTTGCAGTTTACCTAGCCTCGGATGCCAGCGGATTTACCACGGGCCAAGCCCATATCATCGACGGCGGCTGGGCCCTCTAAACGGAGACTATCATGAAACTTTTACGTTACGGCCCGAAAGGGCAGGAAAAACCCGGTATCGTTGACGCCGAAGGCGTTGTGCGCGATCTGTCCGGCTTGGTGTATGACATTGCTGGTGACGTTCTGACGGATCAAGGCCTGGCCGGCATTGCCGAAGCTGACCTGTCGTCGCTGCCTGCCGTTGAAGTCGACCGATATGGTCCATGCGTCGGCGGTGTGGGCAAGTTCGTCTGTATTGGACTCAACTACTCAGACCATGCCGAGGAGAGCGGGCTGGAGGTGCCGCCGGAGCCGGTGATCTTTGCCAAGGCGACCTCGGCAATTTGCGGTCCCAACGACGCGGTTGAAATCCCCCTTGGCTCGAAGGCCACCGACTGGGAAGTTGAACTGGGAGTGGTGATCGGCAAAGAGGCAAAATACATCGATGAGGCAGACGCTCTCGACCATGTTGCGGGCTACTGCGTGATCAACGACATTTCCGAACGTGATTTCCAGAACAAGCGCGCGGGTCAATGGACTAAGGGCAAATCAGCCGACACCTTCGGGCCCATCGGACCGTGGTTGGTTACCCGCGACGAAGTGCCGGACCCGCAGAATCTATCAATGTATCTGGACGTGAACGGAAAGCGCCGACAGGACGGCAGCACCAACACTATGGTGTTTGGCGTGGCTCACCTCGTCTCCTACCTTTCGCAATTCATGAGCCTTCAGCCAGGCGACATTATCTCCACTGGCACCCCTCCTGGTGTCGGCATGGGGATCAAACCCGAACCCGTTTATCTCAAGGTTGGCGACAATATGGAGCTCGGCATCGAAGGTCTGGGCGTGCAGCACCAGAACGTCATGGCAGCAATCAAAGGGGCATAGCGATGGAAAACCAGATCGCGGTGGTCACCGGTGGCGCGCAGGGAATTGGTTTGGCTGTGGCCCGGCTGCTGATCCAAAAAGGTGTGCTTGTTGCCAGCTGGGATATAGATCCAGGCAACAAGGGCGCCATGGCTGACCTCGGCAGCAATGCAATGGCAGTTGACTGCAAAATCAATGATTTGGCGACAGTGGAAGCCGCCTATGCGCGCACCTGTGAGGCATTCGGTGTTCCTTCTATTCTAATCAACAGTGCGGGAATTTCCGGGCCGAATGCGCACCTGGATGCTTATGACCCTGAGGCTTGGAAACAAGTCATTGATGTCAATCTCAACGGCACTTTCTATGTGAACCGGGTCTGCGTTCCAGGTATGAAAGAGCAGGGTTATGGTCGCATTCTGAATGTGGCCTCCGTTGCGGGCAAGGAGGGCAATCCCAATGCCTCTGCATATTCAGCTTCCAAAGCGGCGGTAATTGGTCTGACCAAGTCTTTGGGAAAGGAGTTGGCTGGATACGACATCGCGGTCAATTGCGTAACACCCGCCGCCGCCCGGACCCGGATTTTCGATCAAATGACCCAAGAGCATATCGATTACATGCTTTCCAAAATTCCCCGTGGTCGGTTTCTGAAAGTTGAAGAGGCCGCGGAGATGATGGTTTGGGCGGTATCACCTGAAAACTCGTTCACCACGGGCGCTGTGTTCGATTTGTCAGGCGGCCGGTCCACCTACTAACTCTTGTAAATTAAGTCACTTGGAGGAAAACCCATGACAGATAATGACAAAAAAGCCGCTCTCACCGAACGCCTTGCAAAATGCTACAGCGGTGCAGTTTATGACGCCCTGCGCGAGAGAGGGATCGACAATACTGTTCTGCCCAAAGACATCCGGCCGATTGACGATACTCATGTTCTTGCTGGTCCCGTTTTCACAATTTCAGGAACACCAAAACCTGGGATTAGTGCTGATGATGCTCTGCTGGCTTGGACGGGTTTCCTTTCAACAGCGCCGTCTGGCCATGTCGTAGTTTGCAATGGCCACACCGACGACATCGCGATGATGGGGGAACTGTCTGCCGAGACGCTCCAGATGCGCGGTGTGCGCGGATATGTGACCAATGGCGGGTGTCGGGACAGCAATTTCATTCGTAACATCGGTTTCCCCGTTTTCCATCGCTTCTACACCGCCCGCGATGTGGTGGGCGCATGGTCGGTCGACAAAATGGAAGTCCCTGTGCAGATCGGTGACGTTGTCGTTAAGCCCGGGGATTTTCTGATTGCCGACATTGATGGGGCCATCCTTATCCCAGGTGAAATCGCTGAAGAGATCGTGGCTGAGGTAGAGGAAGTGATGAACACCGAGAACAAGGTCCGCTCGGCTATCCGTAGCGGGACGGATCCGAAGGAAGCCTACTTGACCTACGGGCGCTTCTGAGCGGTCAAACTGGCGTAACGGAACTTGGAGATACGAATATGCATATCGGTTTGCCTGACCAGGGCTGTTTTGTTCTGCGGGTCTGGAATCCAGCGGTTTCAGGGCCTTCGGTTTGCTACTTGCGCGACGGATGCATTGTCGATGTGACCTCGCGTGAAGTGGCAACAGTACGCGACCTGCTTGAGCAGGACGATCCGGCGGGCTGGATCAAGTCTGCCTCAGGCGAAGCAATTTGCACGCTGGGCGAGCTCGAGGAGAATTCCGTCGAACGGCCTGATCCTAAATTACCCTATTTTCTGGCGCCCTGCGATCTGCAGCCAGTTAAAGCATGTGGCGTGACCTTTGTATCCTCAATGTTGGAGCGGGTGATTGAAGAGCAGGCACTCGGTGATCCTACCAAGGCCAAGGCGATCCGCGGGCGCTGCGAGACTATTTTAGGCGATAGCCTGACCGGGATTGTTCCCGGGTCAGACCAGGCAATTGAGTTGAAGAACGCGCTTCTCGCCGAGGAAGCCTGGTCGCAATACCTCGAAGTCGGAATTGGCCCGGATGCGGAAGTTTTCTCCAAGGCTCAAGCGCTGTCTTCGGTTGGCTGGGGTGCAAGCGTTGGCCTGCATCCAATGTAGCGCTGGAATAATCCGGAACCAGAAGTGGTTCTGGCGGTAAACAGCCGGGGCGAGGCCAAGGGGGCCACACTCGGAAACGACGTGAACCTTCGCGATGTCGAAGGCCGTTCGGCGCTGCTGCTTGGAAAGGCAAAAGACAACAATGCCGCCAGCTCGGTAGGACCTGCCATTCGCCTCTTTGATGGAACCTATTCGATCGCGGATGTGCGTAAAGCGGAACTTGATTTGCGGGTTACCGGGGAGGATGGCTTTGTGATGGACGGTCACAGCACAATGGCCGAGATCAGCCGCGACCCGCTGGACCTGGTCGGGCAGGCTTATGGTACGCACCATCAGTATCCCGATGGGTTCATGCTGATGATGGGAACCCTTTTCGCTCCAACCGAGGACCGTGATCACCCCGGGGGTGGTTTCACGCACAAAATGGGTGATATCGTGACCATTTCAAACTCTGATCTGGGTGCTCTGGTCAATACCGTGCGCCTTTCGACCGAATGCCCGCCCTGGGACTTCGCAGCTTCGCATCTGATGCGCAATCTGGCCCGCCGTGGCCTGCTCTGAACGGAGACACTCATGCTGAACGGAAAACATCTAATTGCCGGCGAATGGCTCGACAGCGACAGCACCTTTTCTTCACAGCCTGCACATGGTCCGGCTCATAATTTTACCGCGGGAACCGCGAAACTCGTGCAGCGCGCCTGTGAAGCGGCTGAAGACTCGTTCTGGTCCTACGGTTATTCCAGTCGGGAAACACGTGCGGCCTTCCTGAACCGGATCGCCGACGAGATCGAAGCGTTTGGCGACCAAATCACTGAGATTGGCTGTCAGGAAACCGGTCTGCCCGAAGCGCGGTTGATCGGAGAACGCGGTCGGACTGTCGGCCAGCTGCGCTTGTTCGCGGAGCATGTTCTGAAAGGCGATTATCTGGACCGTCGCCATGACAGCGCCTTGCCTGACCGGCAGCCACTGCCGCGGCCTGAGCTGTATATGGTTCAGCGGCCCATCGGCCCGGTTGCGATCTTTGGTGCTTCGAATTTTCCACTGGCCTTCTCGACCGCAGGGGGTGACACAGCAGCAGCATTGGCCGCAGGCTGCCCTGTAGTGGTCAAAGGCCACTCAGCGCACCCGGGAACGGGGGAGCTGGTGGCTCAAGCAATCGAGAAGGCCGTGAAGGCGATGGATCTGCACCCTGGCGTGTTCAACCTGATCCAAGGAGGCAAGCGGGACGTAGGAGCCGCGCTGGTTCAGCATCCATTGGTTAGGGCGGTTGGCTTTACCGGTTCGCTGGGCGGCGGGCGGGCACTGTTCGATCTGTGCGCATCCCGCGAAGAGCCTATCCCGTTCTTTGGCGAACTTGGCTCAGTCAATCCGATGTTCCTGCTGCCACATTCTCTCTCTTCCCGTGCTGAGGCAATGGGCGAGGGCTGGTCCAGCTCCTTGACTATGGGAGCCGGACAGTTCTGCACCAATCCGGGTATTGCCGTCGTGCAGTCGGGTGCAGATGCCGAGCGTTTTGTCGCGGCAGCTACCAAGGCATTGGAGCAGGTTGGCGCGCAGACAATGCTGACTGACGGGATCGCCGCAGCCTATCGCGATGGGCGCGACCGGATCCGCGCCAATTCCAGCGTGCAGGAAATCCTCACCACCACCTGCGACCTGCGCAATGCAACGCCGTACCTTTTCCGCGTCACTGCGCGTGAGTGGTTGGCAAATGATGTGTTGGCCGAGGAAGTCTTCGGTCCGCTGGGCCTGGTTGTCGAAGCAGAAGATGCGGCCGAAATGACCGCTGTCGCGAAGGGACTTAAAGGGCAGCTGACCTGCACCGTCCATATGAATGAAGACGACACCGCCCAGGCGCAGGCCTTGATGCCAATCCTTGAGCGCAAGGCGGGGCGAGTTTTGGTCAACGGCTTTCCGACCGGCGTCGAAGTATCTGACACGATGGTCCATGGCGGCCCCTATCCGGCCTCGACAAATTTTGGTGCGACCTCGGTGGGCACTCTGTCGATCCGACGTTTCCTTCGGCCTGTGTGCTTCCAAAACATGCCAGAGGCACTGCTGCCTCAAGATCTGAAATGAACGTCCAAGGTGAATAATAGTGGTTAAAATGTACAAAGGCATCTGGCCGGTTGCCCCGACCCCTTTTCATGACGATGGAACACTTGACCTCGAGGGTATGAAGCGTGTGCTCGACTTCATGATCGATGCGGGTGTCGATGGCATCTGCATCCTTGCGAATTACTCCGAGCAGTTTGTGCTGTCTGATGAAGAGCGCGAGGTGCTGACCCGATTGTCGCTGGAACATGTGGCGAACCGGGTGCCGGTGATCGTGACAGTCAGCCACTTCGCAACCCAGATTGCCTTGGAGCGCACGCGTCTCGCGAAATCGCTTGGCGCCAGCATGGTGATGCTGATGCCCCCCTATCACGGGGCAACACTGCGGGGGACGCCGGAGCAAATTTTTGAGCAGTTTAAAGCGGTCGGCGAGGTGGGCATCCCGATCATGGTGCAGGATGCGCCGATGGCCGGCAATGATCTGACTGTGCCGCTTCTGGTCAGGATCGCCCGCGAAATCGAGATGGTGAAGCTCTTTAAGATCGAGTGCATTCCGGCAACCGGTAAACTGCGCGAGCTTATTGCTGTAGGCGGTGAGGCGATCCAAGGCCCCTTCGACGGTGAAGAAGGTATCACTTTGATGGCAGACTTGGATGCAGGGGCTACTGGCACCATGACCTCTGCCACAATTCCCGACAAGATCAAGCCCATCCTGGCTTTGCACGCCCAAGGCAACCGCGAAGGTGCTTCTGAGGTCTACCGTCAGGTGCTGCCGGTGATCAACTTTGAAAACCGCCAGTGCCTTTGGCGCGCCTCAAAGACCGCGATGATGGAGGGGGGGTGATCAATTCTGACTACTGCCGCCACCCGATTGCACCTTTGCATCCCGAGACCCGTGCGGGGCTCTTGGATGTTCTTCGGCCGATTGATCCGCTCGTCCTGTCCTGGGGCAAGTGAAGTAAGACTGGGCGGTTGCATCGTTCGACCAAGAACATAGCACGCAACTGCCCCGCTCGATCATCTCGGCATGATGAGAACAGCTCTTGGATTGGTGACTTGCGAGAAGAGCCTGTGATTATCGCGTTCGCGACATAGGCTGCTCCCACTTTCTTATCAACCTATCGAAACCGCATACGATATCTGAGGGAAGTATCGTGTCGCGTTTGATCGCATTCACCCGCCCGATACGCAGGTATTGGGCACGCTTCCGCCCGTGCCATGGCGGTCGAACGCTCAGCACTTGGTCGAAATCAATCCGATAGAACGCGACATACTTTAACGATGTGAGCTAACGCTATCAGTCAGGATCAATTCTGTCGGGACGAGAGTGAGTTTAGTTGGCGCTGTCGGATCCGAGATACGGCTTAGCAGATGTTGAATGACAACTCTCCCCATCTCTTGCAGATCAATGCTTGTCGTACTCAGCGGCGGATTGGTGTGTTGCAACTCATCGATCCCCTCGTTCGCGATCAACGAGAAATCTTCTCCGATTTTTTTTCCCAACCTCTGCAAACCGGCTTTCAGTCCAAGGGTGACGATAGCATTATATCCGATGGCAGCAGTCGGCGGATCTTCGACATCCAGAATTCTCGCCGCTGCTTCGTATCCCTGAGCACGAACAGGGCGGCATTCGAAAACAAGCGCACGATCAAACTCTTGACCCGCTTCGTCAAATGCTTGCCTGATGCCTTTCATGCGACGGTTAAATGGGGAAATATTGACTGTGCCGCCAACAGCGGCAATGCGTCTGTGACCAAGGTTAAGCAGATGTTTTGCCGCCGTGTAACCCGCAAGTGTCTCATCAACCACGACTGAATCGATGGGATAGCCACTGATCTCTCGCGAGACACACACTATTGGGGGGCTGAATTTCTTCATCTCTTCCAGGTCGGTCGCCTGAGTTCCCATCGCTGGAACCAGGACGATGCCATCTGCATTGTACTCAGACATTTTCCTGATAAATTCGGATTGTCTCTCCACCTTTTCATCCGTATTGCACAGGAAGACCGTTTTCCCTTCTTTGGCAAGTTCACCTTCAATCGATCCCAGAAGCTCGCTGAAGGACGGGTCGGACACGTTATTAAGCACGATACCCACCGTGTCGGTCTTTGACTTCCTCAACCCTGCCCCGGAACGCTGATAGACATAGCCTGATTCGCGCAGTGCTTCTTTGACCCTGGCACGCGTCTGGTCTGATATTCGGCTGTTTTCCTTCATCGCTAAAGAGACAGTTGCAGTGGAAAGTCCTAACTGTTTTGCGATTTGACTAAGGGACGGCTTCTGCATTCTTGCTATTTTACCTATGGTTATGATTGCCTAGGGTAGTAATTTCCAACGCTTTTTAATGTAAGCCGCCTCATGAAGAATTCAAGTTAATCGATTTAATTTGATTTGTAGAAGTTAATCGATTAACTTGTAGTGACACCGACGGAACGCAGTTTACGCATTCCGGAGCGCAAGCGCAGTTTTAACAGGAGGAAAACTATGAAACTCAAAAAATATGCATTCGGTATAGTCTCGGGTCTGGCGTTGTCAGGGCTCCTTGCAACAACAGCCCTTGCCGACACGGTCAGGCTGAAATTGGCTGGGACCTATCCAGTCAACCACTTTGGCCACGGGATTGTCGAAAACATGATCAAAGAGATTGAAGACGCAGACGTAGGCGTGAAAATCTCCTATTTCCCGGCCTCACAGTTGGGGTCCGGCGAAGAGCTGATCGAAGATGCAATTCGCGGCAATATCGACCTTGTACAAGCGTTCATCTACGCTCAGGCCGATCCTCGGCTGGAACTCATGAACCTGCCAGGGTTGGTGACAACTTTTGACGAGTTGAAAGCGGTCTATGGAGACCCGGAGTCCAAGCTGAATACGATTCTGGGCGGGATCATGGACGACCTGGGGCTGGTCTATCTTGCCAATACTGGCGAAGGGTTGGTCGGTATTGTAGCGAACGAAAAACCTACCGATTATGCCGGTTTCGGTGATAAGGGCATGAACATCCGCGTCTGGAGTTCAGAGGTCGCCAAAAAGACCACCGAAAGCCTCGGGTACCGGACGACAACGATGAACTGGGCGGAGGTTCTGCCAGCGCTCCAATCTGGCGTCATCGACGGAGCGATCTGCTGTACGCCGGAATGGGCCTATTCGACCTTCGCGGCCGCCGGAGTTGGGAAATACTTTATTCCCGTGAACACGGCTATCGAAGCGTCATCATTCTATGCCAGTGGCAAGTCCTGGGAGAAGCTGAACCAGGAACAGCGTGACGTTATCCGGGCCGCCGCCGAGAGAGCCGCCAGCGTTGCGATCAACACAGCCTGGGAGCGCAATGAAGGCTTCGTCGAGCAGTTGAAAGAAGCCGGCTGGGAAATCCTTGAGTACAGCCCTGAAGAGCGCGCTGCGATGGTCGCCCACATCCAGGAAAACGTTTGGCCGGAACTGGCTGACGTGGTTGGGCAGGACCTTATCGACGAACTGACGGCCAATTAACCAAGATTTTCTTAGGTTGCTCATAAATTGGGGATGCCGTGATTGTCTGGCATCCCCCTCTTAACGGGGAGTGAACTTTAAATGGTACTATTTGAAGATGCATTGCCACCCGGTCTGAGCCGGTTCGTTCGGCTGATGGTTCGGATCAAGTCGGTCCTGGTGAGCGTCGCTCTCCCGATACTGCCGATCACATTCTTTTTCGTAGTGCTGTTTCGCTATGTTCTGGAACGCGATCTTTTTGCCTACGAAGAATGGCTCATGCCAATCTGCTTCTGGATCTTCTTCCTGGGCAGTGCGCTTGGCACTTATTACGACAAACAGATCAACGCCGATCTTCTTGATACAGTCACCGAAAATTCAACACTGCTGTGGCTTCGCAAGCTCGTGATCCAGATCATCGAGTTGTCGATAACGCTGGTACTTGTTTACTGGGCTTGGCTGATGATTGCGGATGAGATCGCGGCATATCCTGGATGGAAAACCACCATCGCCCTGAAGATTCCGTTTATTGTTCCACGCTTTGGAATTTTCGTGGGGTTCGTGTTTATGACGTTCTACAGCGCCTTGTCGATCTTCCTGATGCTGCGCGTGGGCCCCGAACGATATGCCGAGGCCATGGCGAAAGCGCGACAGGCGGAGCCTGATGAGCAGGAGATTGTGACATGGTAATCCTCATCGCCATAATCCTTATCTGCGTCCTGCTGGCAATCGGCGTCTCGGTTCCATTGGCCTTTGGCGGTGTGTTGATCGTTCTGGCCTATACCGGAGGGTACGATGTCTCTGGGTTCTTCGCGACGGGCCACTGGAAGATGAATTCAGTTATCCTGCTGGCCATTCCTCTTTTCATCATGGCTGGCGATATTATGCAGCGGGGCAAAATTGCAAAGCCGATTGTCGAGATTGCAGAGCTTATGTTCGGCCATCTCCGCGGCGGGCTAAGTGCTGCCTCGGTCGTGGCCAGTGCGATGTTCGGCGCAATCTCGGGCAGCGGTGCCGCCACACTGACCTGCATCGGCTCGATCATCATGCCGCATCTGCGCAAGGCACGGTATCCCGCAGGCATTTCCGGCGCATTGGTGATCAGTGCGAGTCCTCTAGGCCTATTGATTCCGCCAAGCGGAGCACAGTTGCTCTATGCTTGGGTCGGTCAGTTGAACGTTCTTGAGTGTTTCCTCGCAACGGTCGTACCAGGACTGATCCTTATGACCCTGTTGATCATCGTGAATTTCGTGATCCTTCGGAAGGATACCGAGATTCTGGTTACCGAAGTTCCGGACCGTTTCTTCCGTGCACTTGCTGGTAAGACAGCCATCGCAACACCGGCGATCCTGATGCCACTGATCATTCTGGGCGGCATTTATGGTGGCATCATGACGCCCACCGAAGCCGCTGGCGTCGCCGTAATTTATGCCATTCCGGTGGGCTTCTTCGTCTACCGCGGCCTGACACTCAAAACTTTCTATGAAAGTATGAAACATTCGGCGATTATGGTCGGCGTGGTCATGGTCATGATCTTCACAGTCTTAATCGCCAGTCGCTTCCTGATTTTCGAAGATATTCCCAGCCTCGCCGAGGATCTGATCTATTCCATTTCAGATAACCCAATAATGATTTTCCTGATGCTCAATCTGGTCATGCTTTTGATTGGTATGCTGATGGACGATATCAGTGGAATCATCCTGAGCGCATCGCTTCTGTTGCCCATCGCCGTGGGGGCTGGAATGGATCCAATCCACTTTGCCGCAGTTCTTGGTGTTAATCTTGGCATGGGCAACATCACGCCGCCAACGGCACCGCTTCTGTATCTCGGATCGCAAGTGACAGGCGTGCCGGTTCGAAAACTGATCTGGCCGACACTGATTTTCATCGTGTTTGCTTGGCTGCCAACTTTGCTGATCACCACATTTATCCCTGGAATCGCTCTTTGGTTGCCGAACATGTTCTTCGGCTCCTAGCGCCGCCAAAACACCAGCCAGAATAGAAAGAAGTTGGTATGCAAAACTCTGTTCCTGCAAACTGGGCGACGGTCGTCGTTGCTGAAATTCTAGCACCGGAAGCCAAAGTTGAAATCGTCGCCTACGCGCATATCACGGACAAGCTGTGAAAGCGGACGCGCTCATAATCGGCGGTGGGCTGATTGGCATCACATCGGCCCACCGATTGGCCAAACGCGGCTGCTCGGTCGTGTTGGTGGAGGCCAACGAAGATGTCGGTCTCGGTGCCAACTTTGCAAACGGTGCGATGCTGGTGCCTTCACAGACCATGCCATGGAATTCGCCAGGGATATTACCCACGCTTTTGAGGTCAATCGTGACACAAAATTCCGCACTGCGGATCAAGCCAAAAGCTATCCCGTCCCTGTTCAAATGGGGCCTGCAATTTCTCAAGAACTCAAAGCCGCATCTGCACGAACTCCATACGCGCCGATTGCTCGAACTGGCTCTCTTCTCCATGGATGTCTTTGAGGAATACTACAATGGATACGCAGACCAATTCGCAGCCAAAAAATGTGGCACCATCAAAATCTACCGCGACCAACCAAGTCTGGAAGCCCAGATCAGATCCAATCGTCACCTAAGTGAGGTCGGGCTAGATTGGGAGGCACTGACGCCTGATCAAACTGTTGAGGCTGAGCCGCACCTTCAAGCGCTGGCCCCGCAGCTGGCAGGCGGAATTCGTTTTTCCGCTGATGTGGTGGCGGACTCGCGAAAATTCTGTCAAATCCTCCGCGATGACCTCGTCGCTTCTGGTCAGATAATACATGTTAGTTGTCAAGCCAATGAACTGCTGATGTCAGGCGACAGGGTCATCGGCGCGCGTACAACAATCGGAAATATTCGGGCGAAGAATACCATTCTGGCCCTTGGAGCCAATACAAGAAAATTGGTTGCAAAAGACGCAAGATCAATCTTGGTGCGCCCCGTGAAAGGGTACTCGGTTACATACGATACAACCGGCGTCAACGACCTGCCTTCGCATCCCGTTATCGACGAAGGGAGGCATGTCGGGATTGTTCCAATAAATGGCAAATTGCGTGCTGTTGGAATTGCCGAGTTCGCCGGGCATGACGACACTCTAAGCCCCAAAATTATCCGGCAACTCGATCGCCTGACCAAATCCGTTTACCCCAACCTTGCGCAGACGCTTGACGGCTGCAAGCGAGAGCCGTGGACTGGATTCCGCCCGATGAGTGCTGACGGTCTGCCCTATATCGGCGAAACATCCAGCAAGGGGCTTTGGGTCAATACCGGGCACGGCCATCTGGGTTGGACCCTCGCCACCGGGTCGGCAGAGTTGCTTGCTGATCTCATCATGGGCAAGCCCACACCCTTGGACGCATCCAGCTATGCAGTAACTCGATCACACTAGACCGAAGATAAACCTACCGGAAGACAAGATCATGAAAATAAAAGATATTCGCCTCACGCCGCTCTTTTCCAAGTTCAAGACACCCTATGTCTGGGCCATGGGCAAGAATCTTGGTCAAACAACAATCCTGGTTGAGATCGAAACGGATGCGGGCGTCGTCGGCTACGGCGAAACCGCCCCGACGATGACGTCACCAGAGGCGATCCACACGCTCTTACTAACCGCCAAAACGGTCCTGCTGGGGCAGCCCATCACTCAAATCATCAATTTGATGAAGCAGCTCTTTACGCAAAATTTTGGACATCACTACGCCAGCCAATCTCATCCAAGAATAGGCAATATTGCGTTTGCAGGTGTTGAATTGGCCCTTTGGGATGCACTTGGCAAATCGGTGGGTCTGCCAGTTCATGCCCTGTTGGGTGGGAAGATCCATGACACGGTGAGTTTCATGGGGTTTGTCCAGGGAGACAGTACGGAAGAGGTTGCAGCACATGCCGGTCAGTTGGTGCAGGACGGCTTTGAAGTGATTTACCTCAAGGCCGGATACACCAACGATAAAGATATGGCCAATGTCGAAGCTGTCAGAAAGGCAATTGGCAACAAGCGACTTCGGATCGACCCGAATGAGGCCTGGGACTTGATGGAGGCCCAGGTGATGATCAATAAGCTCGCCAAGTATGATCTCGAGATGGTTGAACAGCCGATGTCGGCGATTGCCGGCGTTCCGGCACTTAAGGCGTTGAAACAGTCCTGTTCGGTACCGATTGCAGCAGATCAGTCAGTATTTACGCCAGAGGAGGCTCACGCAATGTGTGCCAGCGGTGCGGCAAGCCTGCTGACTGTGGGTCTGCACGAAACTGGAGGTATTCTTGGGTTCCGCCGCGTCGCTGCGATAGCTCAGGTGTTCGACATCAACGTGTGTATTCACGGTGTTTGGGAGACCGGAATTACCACCTGCGCCTCGATACAAGCTGCGTCGGGTGTTCCTAATTTGGATGATGGCAATCAGATCATGTGGCAGCTCCTGCAAGAGGACATCGTCGAAAGCCCGGATCTGGCGCCAAATGTCGGGAAAATTCCGGTCATGTCCGCCCCTGGTCTTGGATTTACCCTGAACGAGGACGCCGTTGGTCGGGCCGCAGAAGCCTACGGCAAGAAGAATGGTTTGGAGGTAACATGATAGCATTGCACGACAATTCACCTGCGGTCGTATCGCCCGGCATTTATCCAATGCTCTATGCGTTCTTTGACGATCGCGGTGTATTGCGCCAGGATCCGTTTTGGCGTCAGGTGGATGCGGCTTTGGGCACCCAGGCCGCCGGGGTGGCGATTCTGGGGCTGGGTACGGAGGTCTCGAAGCTGACATTCGATGAGCGCATCGAGGTCCTTGAAGTCGTCGCGGAGCGCATTGAAGGACGCAAACCGCTCTTGGCGACCGTCTATGGCGATACGATCACCGAGCAGATTGAGTTTTCGAAGCGAGCAATTCAAAGCGGCGCGTCGGCACTGATGCTTCAGCCTCCCTCGCAGAAAATGGACGATGCAAAGTTGGTGGGCTTCTTCTCCGAGATTATCTCGGCGGTCGATTGCCCGGTTGGGATTCAGAACGCGCCGGAGTTCCTTGGCTTCGGACTAAGCAACCAGAGCTTGATCGCGCTTGCGAATGACCACGAAAATTTCACCATCGCGAAACTGGAATGCGACGCCGTCAATCTTGAGTCTGTCGCGTCAGAGCTCGGGGATAGCGTGATGCTTTTCAATGGTCGCTGCGGACTGGAATTACCTGACAACCTGCGCGCGGGTGCCAGTGGGCTGATCCCGGCGATTGATACGGTAGATAAGACCAGCGAAATTTTCGCTGAATTCACTGCTGGGACCGAAGAGCGGGCCGATAAGCTATATGCCGATCTATTGCCGGTTCTCTGCTTTATCATGCAGGGAATTCCACATTTCCTGACCTATGGAAAGATGCTGGCCGCAGCGCGTTTGGGAATTGAGCTTGGCGGCAGCCGAGAACCCTCATTGCCAACGACTGATTTCGGCGCAGCATGCATCCGCCGGTTCTCGAAACACTTGGGACCGTTGAATTGAGATATTCCGCAACATCACCCGCCATAAACAATGGCCCAGACACCAAAAGAAGAAAGTCATGAATAATACTGCGCTACACAATTCGATTTCGTTCCGTGCCCGGCTGAGGAGGCTTTTCTAATGACCGTCGTAAACCTATCGCTGAGTGAGATACATGATCTCGCACTAGAAGCATTCACCCAAAATGGATGCGACCCTCAAAACGCCGGGGCCCTGACCCGGACGGTTGTTGCTGCTGAGCGAGACGGGTCTCATTCCCACGGCTTGTTCAGGGTGCCCGGATATGTGGCATCCCTACGTAGTGGGAAGGTCAACGGCGCCGCCGATCCGCAGATTTCCAACAAATCACCTGTAATTGTTAACGCGAATGGCGACGATGGGTATGCCCCCTTGGCAATCGAGCGAGGTATTCCAGCGCTGGCGAAAGCAGCGAGTGAGTTCGGTATCGCAGTAATGACTCTTACCCACACGCATCATTTTGCCGCCCTTTGGCCAGAAGTTGAGGCATTGGCCGAACAAAATTTGGCAGGGATGGCTTGTGTAAGTTATATGCCAAATGTCGCACCTCATGGTTCAAACAAGCCTTTATTTGGTACCAATCCGCTCGCTTTTGCCTGGCCACGGAAAAACAAACCACCTTTTGTATTCGACATGGCAACCTCCGCAATGGCAGGCGGCGATGTTGCAATTGCCGCAAGAGATGGCCATTCGGTCCCCCTTGGAACCGGATTGGATGAAAATGGTAATGAAACCACCGATCCGGCAGCAATCTTGAAAGGCGTTTTGCTTCCCTTCGGAGGGCACAAGGGTTCTGCTATTGCAACGATGGTTGAACTCTTGGCGGCTGGTGCGACCGGTGAACGGTTTAGCTTTGAAGCGCAAGATGCCGACAACGGTGATGGTGGCCCTCCCCGTGGGGGAGAGTTTTTCCTGGCATTTTCGCCATCACTACTGGCCGGTGAAGGTTGGGAGGACCATTGCGAAAAGTTTTTTGACAAATACGAGGCAATTCCGGGATCGCGTCTGCCGGGCGCAAGGCGCCACAACAACCGCAATGATACAACCAACCGTGCCGTAGACGCGAAACTTATCGCCACAATTCAAGAGCTTTGTAGTCGTCCCGATTCGTGAATCAGGCACAAGATCGCCATTTGGTTGCCTGAGTTACCTTTTAGAGCGTGTCGCGTTTGATCGCGTTCACCCGCCCGATACGCAAGTATCGGGCACGCGTCCGCCCACCCGGGCGAACGCCCAGCACTGTAAGCGATACTTGAACTGCGACTCCTATTGGCGTTGAAGGTGATTGACGAATTGAAAGTTAATCGATTAACTATGAGCATTAAGCGTTCCAGAACATGGGATTCGGCATTGCCCCCATCAGCGTTGAAACTGACCGGTTCCACGAACTGGGTGCCATAAAGGAAAAGAATGCCATGAGCTACTCAGGGCTAAGAGTCATCAGAGAGGCCTTGAATGGCCAAAGAGGTTGGAAGCCTGCTTGGCGCAATCCGGAACCCAAGCCCAATTACGACATCATTGTCATTGGCGGCGGAGGCCACGGGTTGGCCACTGCACATTACCTGGTGACGAAATATGGCGAGAAAAGCATCGCAGTGGTCGAAAAAGGCTGGATTGGGTCCGGCAATGCCGGGCGTAACACGACAATTGTGCGTGGTGACTACACTTTGCCTCCAAATACCCGCTTCTATGATCACAGTGTTGGCCTGTGGGAAAAGATGGAGCGGGAGTTGAACTTCAATGTCATGCACTCACAGCGTGGCGTGCTGTTCCTGCACCACAACGACGCGGAGAGGGACGACCACTATCGCAAAACCAACATCATGCGGATGCAAGGCACAGATGGCGAGATTTTGGGGCCTGAGAAGCTGCGCAAGATGTACCCCTCGATGAATTTCGACGGACGTTTCCCTATCACGGGTGCCTATCTTCACCGGCGCGGCGGCACCGCCCGCCATGACGCAGTGGTCTGGGGATATGCGCGGTCGGCCGACAGGCGCGGAGTAGATATCCTTCAAAATTGCGAAGTGACGGGGTTCCGGATTGAGCAAGGTAAGGTCTTGGGGATTGAGACAACCCACGGGTTCATCGGCGCAAAGAAGGTTGGTGTCTCGGTAGCTGGAAATACCAGCCGAGTGATGGACATGGCAGGCATTCGCACCCCAATCGAAAGCCATGTTCTTCAGGCTTTCGTGTCTGAAGGGCTGAAGCCCATCATTCCCGGCCAAGTCAATTATGGCGCAGGTCACTTCTATATTTCGCAGTCGGACAAAGGCGGCCTGGTTATGGGAGGCGACCTGGATAAGTACAATTCCTGCGCGCAGCGGGGCAACCTGCCGGTCTTTGAATCGGTGATTGAAGCCGCTGTGACCTTGTTCCCAATGCTGTCGCGCGCTCGTCTTTTGCGGGCATGGGGCGGTTTGCAGGATATGACCATGGATGGCCATGCGGTGATCGACGAAACGCCGATCAAGGGTCTCTATTTGAACGGCGGCTGGTGCTACGGCGGATTCAAAGCAACACCCGCAGCCGGCGAATGCTTTGCTCATCTTCTAAGCACCGAACAGCCGCATGAACTTGCCAAGCCCTATCGTCTTGACCGGTTCCGGACCGGCTACCTGCTTGATGAAAAGGGCCAAGGCCCGAACCCGAACCGGCAGTAAGGAGCGGTCAAATGATTATCAATCACCCTCTTTTGGGGCCGCGTGACCGGCAGGAATTCACCTATCTCGGTGATGCTTGCCTGATTGACCGCCCCGGCTGGCAGGCCGAGGACGCGATGGATCAGTTTTTCGAATACGTCTACCTGCGTGATGATCCAGCCGGGGAGCACCGCGAGCTTTGGTATCACGAGCATGGCGACCGCTCGTGGCTGGTCGTAACACGCAACACGGTGACGCATGAAATCACTAATGTCGAACTGGCCAGCGATGTGGCCCGCAAGCAGGGGCGCAGCAAATGACCCAATCCAACCGTTTGAATGGCGGCCTGATCAACCGTGGAAAGCCACTGAACTTTAATTTCGATGGGCGTACCTATCAGGGGTATGAGGGCGACACGCTTGCGTCTGCCCTGATGGCCAATGGCGTGCGTTTCCTGGGTCGATCGTTCAAGTATCACCGTCCGCGTGGTATCTTCACCGCTGGTTCCGAGGAGCCAAACGCGCTGGTCGAATTGCGCAGTGGAGCCCGGCAGGAACCAAACACACGCGCTACAGTAGCGGAGCTGTACGAAGGGCTGGTTGCTTGCTCACAGAACTACAAGGGCAGCTTACGTTACGACCTGCTTGCCCTGAACGATTTGTTCTCGGATATTCTGAGCGCCGGTTTCTATTACAAGACGTTCATGTGGCCGGCGGCTTTCTGGGAGAAAGTCTATGAACCCATCATCCGCTCAGCTGCAGGCCTTGGTCGCCTGTCTGGGGAAGATGACCCGGATGAATATGAAAAGGGCTTTCTCCATTGCGATCTGCTGGTGATTGGGGGTGGGCCCGCTGGCCTGATGGCAGCACTGACCGCGGGCCGTGCAGGCGCAAACGTCATCCTCGCGGATGAAGATTGCCGTTTTGGCGGGCGCCTGAACGTCGAACAGGAAGATGTCGACGGAAAGCCTGCGGTCGAATGGGTTGAGCAGGCTGTGGCCGAGCTAACCGCGATGGACAATGTGCGCCTAATGCCGCGAAGCACGGCGATGGGGGCCTTTGACCACGGGATTTACGGTGTGGTCGAACGGGTGCAGGACCATCTGCACACCCCTGTGGAAGGCAAGCCGCGGCAGACATTGTGGCGGGTATATTCCAAGCGCGCGATCCTTTGTGCCGGGGCAACCGAGCGTCCAATTGTTTTCCCGGACAACGACCGTCCGGGGGTGATGCTGGCAGGATCGATGCGGGCCTATGCCAACCGCTGGGCTGCGACGCCCGCGCGGATGGTGGCGGTCTTCACCAACAATGATGATGGCCATCGCACTGCGGTAGACCTGATGGCAAAAGGTGTTGATGTCACAGCTATCGTCGATGCCCGGCTGGATGCGCCGACACTGACGGGTGTGCGACTGATCAGTGGCGCGCATGTTATCGGCACCAAGGGGCGGCATGGCCTGAGCAGCATCCGGGTCCGTCAAGCGGATGGCCGCGAGGAAACGCTAGCCTGTGGCGCCTTGGGTGTGTCTGGCGGCTGGAATCCCAACGTCCACCTGACCTGCCACCAGGGCGGCCGGCCTGTCTGGAATGAGAGTATTGCAGCTTTCGTTCCCGGCCAGAACATCCCAGTTGGCATGTCGGTGGCGGGGGCGGCCAAAGGCCTGTTTTCGACTGAAGACGCATTGCGCAGCGGGGCGGAAGAAGCCTTGGCTGCACTGGAAATCCTGGGTATCGCCGCCAGCGCATTGAAGCTGCCGCGCGCCGTTAACAGCGCCTATAACCTCCAGCCACTTTACCATGTGCCCCATGGCAAGGGCCGGGCCTGGCTGGACCTGCAGAACGACGTGACCGTCAAGGACGTTAAGCTGGCACATCAGGAGAACTACCGATCGGTCGAGCATCTCAAACGCTACACTACTCTCGGCATGGGCACTGACCAAGGCAAGACTGCTAATGTCAATGCTTTGGCAATAATGGCCGAGCTGACCGGCAAATCGATCCCCGAAACGGGAACGACAATTTTCCGGCCGCCCTACACACCAGTTACACTGGGCACAATCGGCGGGCGTACGGTGGGCAAACACTTCCACCCGACGCGTGAAACCCCGACTGACAAATGGGCCAGGGAACACAATGCGCCCTTTGACATTGCCGGCGACTGGATGCGGGCGCGTTGGTTTCCGCAACCGGGCGAAACCCATTGGCGACAGTCCGCTGACCGAGAGGCCTGTAACGTGCGAAAGAATGTGGGTATCTGCGATGTGACCACACTGGGAAAAATTGACGTTCAGGGCGCGGATGCCGCGTCATTCTTGAACAGGGTCTATGCCAATGGTTTTGCTAAGCTGGCAGTTGGTAAGGTGCGCTATGGCATCATGCTGCGCGAAGATGGCGCCTGTTACGATGACGGCACCGCTGCACGATTGGCGGAAGAACACTTCGTCATCACGACCACAACAGCCAATGCCGGGGCGGTTCTGAGAAACATGGAATTTGCCCGTCAATGCTTGTGGCCGGACATGGACGTACAGCTGATCTCGACCACAGAGGCTTGGGCGCAGTATGCCATCGCTGGACCGAAATCGCGCGAACTGCTGCAGAGGATTGTGGATTCCGAGTTTGATATCTCAAACGAGGCATTCCCGTTCATGGCCTGCGGTTCCGTGACGCTGTGCGGCGGCCTGAGGGCACGTCTGTTTCGGATATCATTCTCGGGCGAGCTGGCCTACGAGCTGGCTGTTCCCACCCGTTATGGCGATGCGCTGTGGCGCCGAATGCTAGAGTTGGGGCGAGGTCTTGGAGTAGCTCCCTATGGTCTTGAGGCGCTCGACATCATGCGCATTGAGAAAGGCCACCCGACGGGTCGCGAACTCGACGGCAGGGCCACCGCACTGATGCTGGGTATGGGGCGCATGGTATCCCGCAAAAAAGACAGCATCGGCAGTACACTGGACCAGCGGGAGGGGCTGACTGATCCCAATGGATTGCGCCTTGTCGGCCTGAAGCCCGTGAACCAAAGCGAAGTGATAACCGCCGGTTCCCAGTTGGTGAATGAAACTGCGCCTGTTCAGATCGACAGCGAACAGGGGCATGTGACATCAGCCTGTATCTCGCCGCATCTGGGGCACTCCATCGGAATGGCCTATCTCAAAGGCGGTGATCAGCGCATGGGCGAGATTATCCGCGTGGTCGATCCCGTGCGGGGAACCGATGTAAAGGTTCAGGTCATTTCCACTCACTTTTTTGACCCCGAAGGAGGGCGCTTGCGTGCTTAATCTTCAAACTATCACGCCGCTTTGGGGCGAAACTCCGCGTGTCGACCGGTTCAATGGGCTAACAATCACTGAGGTTCCGAACCAGGCGCTTGCCTCGCTTGCCCTGCGCAAGGGGCGCGAGGACGAAGGCCGAAAAGCTGCCGAAGCAATGCTGGGCTTTGCTTTACCTGAGGTCGGGAGGCATGCCGCAGAGGGCTTATACGCGGCAAGCTGGTTCGCACAGGACCAGTGGCTGATCTCGGCGGAGACCTCAGAGCATGAACTCATGTCCTACCAACTCGTTGATGCAGTGGCCGGACTGGCGTCGGTGACAGAGCAAACAGATGGTTGGTGCCGTTTTGACCTGGAGGGGATGTGCCGGGGTGTGTTCGAGCGTTTGAGCGGAGTAAACTTGGCTGCTATGGAGGCTGGGAGTGCTACGCGTGCTCTTCTGGAGCATCTCAGCTGTATGGTCATCTGCTTTGAAACTGCCAGCCACTACTCGGTTCTTGGCCCTCGCTCTTACGCGCGCTCTCTGCACCATGCTTTGGTGACTGCCGCCCGTTCGGCTCTTTAAAAAAAGCATGCAAACTTCCAAACCGGATTTCAAAGCTAATGAAGGTCACCTAGGTGGGGTGATTTTGGTCATTTCGGCGGGAGTGCTCTGGTCAACTGTCGGCATTGGAATAAGGCTTATTGAAGATGCCAGTGTCTGGCAGATATTGTTTTTTAGATCTTTTAGTTTGAGTTGTTTTTTATTTGGGGTAATGTACCTGCGGTTTGGCAATCTCTTTAGACAAATTCGCATTGCGGGCATACCTGCCATCATAGCCGGTTTATCACTAGTGGGTGCTTACTCAGGTGGTATTTACTCAATACAATCCACGTCGGTAGCGAATGCAATGTTGCTAGTTGCTACGGCTCCCTTTTTTGCCGCAGTACTAGGCTGGGTCTTTCTTTGGGAAACCATTAGAAAATCTACTTTCATTATGATTATCTTTGCCTTGTTGGGTGTTGGAATAATGGTATCGGATGATCTTACTGGAGTGGAATTGCGCGGAAGTCTTGCAGCAATAGGATCAGCAATAGCATTTGCAGTTTTCACTGTCGCCTTGAGATGGGGCAAATCGGTGGAAATGTTGCCTGCTGTGTTCTTATCTGGAGTTTTTGGAGTTATAATTACTGGTGTTATGTGCTTGGGGTTAAACTCATCTTTCAGCCTGTCTCAGAATGATTTATCCATAGCGATTGGAATGGGGATATTTCAAGTTGGAGCCGGGCTGGTTTTATATACTTTGGGCTCGAAGGCTCTACCAGCTGCACAGCTTGCTATGTTTTCATTATCAGAAGTTCTTTTGGCGCCTTTGTGGGTATGGCTTTTCTTAGGAGAAACTATTTCAGTAAACACATTATACGGTGGATTGGTTTTGTTATCTGCTATTGTTTTCAACGCTATATTAGCAAGAAAAAATTAAGGGATTGGCTGTGGCAAATATCGCAAACGACCCTGTAGCCTACCGCTGGATTGGCCCGCAAATGGCGCCGCCAGAGGCATTGTCAGACAAACTTGACGCCCCATTGGTTGCCCCTTAATTTTTATGAATGACAACAGAAAATCCATTCAAATATTTTAAGAGTGCAATTACCCCACCTTCACCAACCGCCTAACAGCAATAATAAAGTCATCCGCCGCACGGTTCTCCGCCGCCTGAGCGGCCCTCTGAAGGCGATAGAACGTCCGCCGCCACATGCCTTTGGGTTTTGGCATCTCATACGCATCTAGGGACGCATCTCCACTCAGGCGCCGCTTATGCTTTGTTCGCTGCCGTAAAGATCTATCCCAAAAACCTTCGTTCTTGCTGTAGTGGAACAGACCAGAACAATGGCGGCACAGGAAAAGGCGACCAAAGCCGTAGAGCTTTACCAC
>ENA-OWPI01001467-OWPI01001467.1-marine-metagenome-genome-assembly--contig:-NODE-1467-length-26016-cov-3.247350_pt1 | contig 26016 bp, 27 predicted proteins | sample MGYA00238138_ERZ651775 | MGnify/ENA primary metagenome ERZ651775 (study PRJEB26906, sample SAMN06265043) | marine metagenome | isolation source: Helgoland LTER site | place: Germany:Helgoland, sampling...
TATGCTGTAAGAAGTATTCTTTTATATTCTAAATTATTTTTGGTAATGTATGAAATCTATTTGATACTGTACTATTTTTAAATACTTAATTTATTAGAAATATTGATTTGCATTTTCACTTATACATAATGCGGCATGCTGAATCAGACTGGCCTAACTCAGATACTTCAGATTTTGATCGTCCTATAAATAATCGTGGACAAAAAAACACTGAATTGGTTGGGCGATGGATGGTGAAGAATAAGTATTTTCCAGATAAAATTATTTCATCCCCTGCAAGACGCGCAAGACAGACAACTGAATTAATAAACGAACAACTAAATTTTTCTAAAATAAAAATCGAGTTTGATAAAAGCCTTTATCTCGCTAGCATTGATACATTGACGGAGTGTTTTCACCTCTATAAAGATAATTTAAATAGCTTAATGATAGTCGCTCATAATCCCGGGCTACAACATTTAATTAATCATTTATTATATGAATCTGTAAATCAAATACCTACAAACAGGACCTTTACCACCTCAAGTTTAGCCATTTTTGAATACGAGAATAAAAACTTCGAACATGAGGCTGATAGACATAGTTTAAAAGAATTTATTCAGACAAGGGAATTAGATTGACACGTCGATTTGCTAAACATATGCAGGCGTATACTTTTTATTTTTCAGCTACCAGATAAGCTATCCAACCCGCATCAGCCTCGCCTTCTGTTTCAGGGATAAACACACCATTTCCTTCACCATCCTCATCAGCTTGTTCCCAATAAACAGTTGGTTTAAAGCCTGCCTCAAATAACATCTCGGTTAATTCTGGTAACGTCCAAACACGCCACTCATAAGTAAAAGCCTTCATCATTCGAGAGCCATCTTTAAATTTAAAATGAATATAATTCTTTGCTATACCCGTTACAGGAGTGTACTTATGCTGATCCCATATATATGTGCAATGATTATTTTTGGTCTTTTCTTTCAATTCCTGAAATGCTTCATAACCACCATAAGCATCCAAGAAGAATATTCCATCATCTGTTAAAGTTTTATAAATCCGTTTAAAGTATTCGATAGTAAGCTTTCGTTCTTTCAATAACCAATAACTAAAATTCATGGCTAACACAATGTCTACAGGTTCGGTTGTGATCGTCATGACATTGTCATTAACAACCGTAATACGTTCCTTCTGCTCTGCGGTAAGCTTGATAAGCCTGTTATCTTTGCCCCATTGCAGGACATTTTCATCTAAATCAACGCAGATAGAGGTATTTGTTTCACGTCGATTAATCCACTCACAGGATGTATTCATTGTGCCACAAAAATCTTCTCTTAACGTCTTTGCCATACGCTTTCGCAATTTAATAAACGTTGTGTCAACAAAATCTATCTCCGATTCAACACATTGAACAGATTCTTCGTAACAAATATATTTGTCTGCTAAGTCTGCCATTGTTTTAGAAGAGCTTGGCCTTCTTTTCTTTTTATTATTATTTGTAACCATGTTGATTGCCATTATGGTAGTGAGCTATAGAAAATGGAATTATAACTAATAGTGGTGAATCGGGTTAACATATATTACTTTTATTATAATTTGGTGAAACTGAGCATATGAATTGGTGGGGAAAAATACTGGGTGGTGCCTTTGGCATGGTGATAGGTGGGCCTATAGGTGCTGTTTTAGGTGCTGCAATGGGACACAATTTTGATAGAGGAATGTCTCAGTCTGACAATCAAACTAGCTTTGGTCGGCAAGAACGTACACAAACGATGTTCTATGCAGCAACATTCTCAGTAATGGGGCATGTCTGTAAAGTAGATGGGCAAGTAACCGACGATGAGATCGCTTTAGCCAAGCAAGTCATGCAGCAAATGGATTTGACGGCAAAACAAAGAAAAGCTGCTATTGACCTGTTTAACGAGGGTAAGAAGGACTCATTCCCATTGAATGATGTCATTAAACAGTTTAAGCAAGAGGTCGGTTTTCGGCCTAACTTGTTACGCATGTTTATTGAAATTCAGATCATGGCCGCTTATGCCGATTACGTTATGGATCCTGCCGAGCGTAAGGTTCTATTAAATATATGCGAATTACTAAATATCCCAGAACACGAGTTCAACCACCTTTGCACAATGATCGGCGGTATGGGGGATGGTTCATCAAACGCGGGGCGTAATGATGATTCGCCTTCATTAAAACAAGCGTTTGCAGTACTTGATGTAAAAGAATCTGCGAGTAACAGCGAGATTAAAAAAGCATATCGTCGTTTATTGAGCCAACATCACCCTGACAAACTAGTAGCGAAAGGTTTGCCAGAAGAAATGATCAAAGTTGCAGCAGATCGTACACATGAGATTAGAAAAGCATATGAAGTCATAAAAAAAGAAAAAGCTTTCTGATTATGAGTGTCCATTAAAAAGTAAGATGTATTTGATTGTTCATTAGTGTTCGCGTTATGCTTTACTTTGTATCGGACTCCCAATGTTCGCCTTCGATTATGTTGCTGTCACCTGTATTTTTCTGACGGACATTAATTTGAGACTGAATGAAGTTTGCAAGGAATGTTTGGACGATCCGGCGACGTAGTGATGGCATTAAGGCTAAAAAACCGAATATGTCTGTAAAAAAGCCTGGTGTTAAGAGTAAAGCACCAGCAACAAGCAACATTAAACCTTCAATAAGTTCAATAGCTGGTAGGCTTCCCTGATTCATGTTCCTCTGAACCTTCTTAATCGTTGATAGCCCTTGTTGGCGTAATAGTGCAGCACCAAGGGCCGCGGTACCGATAACGAGCATGATGGTATAAGTAGCGCCGACAACTTTACCAATCTCAATTAATATTGCGATCTCGATTAGTGGAATGGCCAAGAACATGCAAAATAATATTTTAAACAAAAGATGAAACCCCAACGCTTAATTTTTATAACTAGTCTGGCATTATTATTGATGTATGGGCAGAATACTAATTATTCAAGAATAAAATTGATCCTTATTACGTAATATTATGACTAAAAAGGCAGAATATCTATTAGTATTCAGCACCTGCCCTGACTCAATCTCAGCGAAGAAAATCGCCCATGATCTGGTTGAGAAGCAACTAGCTGTCTGCGTAAATATTATACCTGGTTTAGAGTCATTTTTTTTATGGTTGGGTGAAGTGGACAAGGCGAATGAACTCATGCTCGTCATAAAGACAACGAGTAATAAATACGCGCCGCTTGAAAAACGGCTCAAAAAACTACACCCATACGAACTTCCGGAAATTATCGTTGTCCCTATTCTCACAGGCTCTGCTGAGTACTTGAACTGGATTAACACAAATATAGGGGAATCATGATTTTAAGTCGTAATGCCTTATTATTTGTTTTTATTCTATTTTCACTATCAGTTAATGCGATTGAGATAACGAATAAATTAAGAGATCTATTTTCATTTCAAGAAACAGTCTCTTCTGATGAGATCCTAGATCCGGAGATAGCGTTTCTTGTTAGCGCTGAAGTTCTAGCTGATCGGCAATTACACTTAAACTGGGATATTAAACCAGGCTACTATCTTTATAAGAATAAATTCTCGGCAGCGACTGATAATCCGGCAATAAGCTTTAGCAACCTTATTTTTCCAACTGGGAAAGTAAAAGAAGATCCCGCGTTTGGTCAGGTCGAAGTTTACTACGATCAGAACAGCGCATCAGGGCCTATAGCTTTTAGTGATGTAAATCTACAAGATTTTAATCTGAATATTACTTATCAAGGCTGCAAAGAAGATTCTGTTTGTTATCCACCGATTAAAAAAATATTATCTATTACTTTGCCCACTTCATTTGACTTAAAAGCAGGTAGAGATAATTCAAGTAATGAGCCACTTCTCTCAGAACAAGATTCAATCACACAAAAATTAAAAGATAAAAATCTGTTATTTAATATTATTTCTTTTTTCGGCTTTGGATTATTACTTTCGTTGACACCATGTGTTTTCCCAATGATACCTATTCTGTCAGGCATTATTGTCGGAGAGGGAAGTCGAATAACTCGAACAAGGGGCGTTACACTTTCATTAAGTTACGTCATTGCCATGGCATCAACCTATGCCGTGCTCGGTATAATCGCGGGTTTATTTAGCCTTAACCTGCAAGCTGCTTCGCAAAATGTTTGGGTGTTAAGTTTGTTTAGCGCTATATTTGTTTTTCTTGCGCTGTCTATGTTTGGCTTTTATGAATTACAATTACCCTCAAATTTGCAAAGTAAATTATCGCCTAGGTCTCGTGAAGACAATCGTGGAACTTTAAAAGGTGCTGCTGTCATGGGCGTCTTATCGGCTATCATTGTAGGACCATGTGTTGCACCACCATTAGCAGGTGCTTTGATCTACATTAGCCAAACAGGTGATGCGTTATTAGGTGGATTTGCCTTGTTTGCAATGGGACTCGGTTTTGGAGTGCCGTTACTGATCATTGGCGCTACTTCTGGCGAGTTGTTGCCTCGCGCCGGCGTCTGGATGGAATCAATCAAGCGGCTCTTTGGCGTTGTTATGTTGGGCGTTGCGATATGGTTTCTGGAAAGAGTATTAGCGGAATCAATCGTACTAATTCTTTGGGCCGCGTTATTTATAACAACAGCAATTTTTATCGGCGCACTTGATCGTATTGAGTCAGTAACAACGCATTGGCAGCGCTTATGGAAAGGGTTAGGTTTAGTCATGTTGGTTTATGGTATTATCTTAATAGTCGCAGCTGCAAATGGTGGTGGAACCGTCTTAAAACCTTTTACTCAACAGTTCAATCAAGTAACCACAGAAACATTGCCCTTTAGTTATATACTCAGTCTTGAGGAACTCGACACGGAATTACAACAAGCAAGGCGTGATGGCAAACCTGTCATGTTAGATTTCTATGCAGACTGGTGTGTCGTATGTGATGAAATGGAAACCTATACCTTTAGTGATCCTTCTGTGCATGAAGGGTTAAAACAGTTCACTTTGTTGAAAGTGGATGTCACTAAAAACAACGATCTTGATAAAGCATTTCTAAAACAGTTTGATCTTTTTGGTCCGCCTGCAATTCTATTTTTCAATACAAACAGTGTAGAGATAAAATCTCATCGTCTGGTTGGTTTTGTTAAGGCCAAACCATTCTTAAAACATCTTACCGAAGCAATGTCTCTGTGAAGCAATGGCAACAAATCTTTGCGGTACTCGTTGTCGCACATCTGTCGGCGCTTGGTGGTTACTATTTAAATCAATATCTGAAGGGGGGTAAGAAATCAGAGGTGGTGAAAGCGATACACAATCCGACTGCTCCGGGAAGTGTCATTGGTACAATAGTTGAAGACTTCAGTTTATCTGATTCGAATGGTGAGCTACGTAGTTTGTCTGAGTGGCAAAACAAAGTAATCGTTTTAAACTTTTGGGCTACTTGGTGCGCGCCATGCCGTGAAGAAATTCCTGCCTTTGTCGAATTACAACAGCTATACGGAAGTAAAGGGTTACAGTTTATAGGGATTGCATTACAAGAGGCTGAGGAAGTGCGTGGCTTTTTGGAAGAGTTTAAAGTTAATTATCCCTCCCTAGTCGGTGGAGATAAAGTGGTCCAAGCTGCAAAACGGTTAGGTAATGATATTGGTGCTCTGCCATATACTGTTATCATTGATACTAGTGGTGAAATTATCTTTACCCGGCGCGGACCCTTGTCAAAAGTTGATGCAGAATCGGTCATAAAAACCCTCCTTTAAACGCAAAGACGATTAATAACGGCATCGTATTTCCTATAAAATACTGTTAACATTCGTAAAAAGTGTCTAAAATCGTTAAAACGCACTGTTTAGGAGAATGTTTTGAAGTTTCTTGTATTAAATGGTCCAAACCTCAATCTTCTAGGAGAGCGTGAGCCCGAGATATATGGCACGGTAACGTTAGCCGAGATTGATGCGAGCCTTGTTGATTTAGCTGAGCGGATGGGTCATGAACTGACAACATTTCAAAGTAATGCAGAGCATGATTTGGTTGACCAAGTTCATATGGCTAAAAAGTCAGGCGTTAATTTTATTCTAATCAATCCCGGTGCATTCACGCATACTAGTATTGCTATCCGTGATTCTATGCTAGGTACACAAGTACCTTTTATCGAAATTCATCTTTCGAATGTGTTTTCTCGAGAAGAATTTAGAAAACATTCATTCTTATCAGATATTGCTGTAGCCGTTATTAGTGGTCTTGGTGCGTACGGTTATGAACTTGCTTTGTTAGGTGCAGAGCATCACTTACAACAACAAATAAAATAGAAATTTAAAATGGATATCAGGAAAGTAAAAAAATTAATCGAATTACTTGAAGAATCTGACATAGCAGAAATAGAAATCCATGAAGGCGAAGAATCTGTGCGTATAAGTCGTGGATCAACAACAGCCCCAGCACAAATAATAGCTAACGTACCGCAGCTTCCTGCAGTAGCTGATTTAAAAGCGGGTGAATCAATAAAGTCGCATTTAACTGCTGATGAAGTCACACAAAGTGAAGATTATTCTGACCTAGGTCATGTTGTGACTTCTCCAATGGTAGGTATTTTTTACTCTTCTCCAACGCCTGACGAGCCGGAGTACGTTACTAGAGGACAAAATGTCAAAACGGGGGAGATTCTCTGCATTATAGAAGCGATGAAAATTATGAACCAAATCGAGTCTGATATGACTGGTAAATTAGTCAGAATATTGGTTGAAAATGGTGCGGCCGTAGAATATGGACAGCAACTATTTATTATAGAACCTTCTTAAGTTTATAAGCGCACGTTTAATAAACGTTTCCCATAAAAAAATTTATAGAGCATTTTTATTCATGTTAGAAAAAGTTGTAATTGCAAACCGTGGTGAGATAGCCCTTCGTATCCTCCGAGCATGTAAAGAACTAGGTATTAAAACCGTCGCTGCCTATTCAGAGGCTGATCGTGATCAAAAACATGTTTTTCTTTCGGATGAATCTGTTTGTATTGGACCTGCGGCTTCACAGGATAGTTATTTAAATATTCCCGCCGTAATAAGTGCTGCCGAGGTTACGGATGCTGTGGCAATACATCCGGGTTATGGATTTCTCTCTGAAAATGCAGACTTTGCAGAGCGGGTAGAGCAAAGCGGCTTTGTTTTTATTGGACCTAAGGCAGAGACGATTCGTTTGATGGGCGATAAGGTTTCAGCCATCAGGGCAATGAAAAAAGCAGGAATCTTATGCGTGCCTGGTTCTGATGGTCCATTAAGTGATGATCAGGCTAGATTAAAACAAACGGCCAAGGAAATTGGCTACCCCGTTATCATTAAGGCAGCGGGAGGCGGGGGAGGGCGTGGTATGCGTGTAGTGCATAGCGAAGCGAGTTTAATCAAATCAATAACGTTAACTCGTGCTGAGGCTGCTGCAACATTCGGTAACGACATGATTTATATGGAAAAATTTCTGGAGCATCCACGTCATATTGAAATTCAGATTCTTGCTGATGAACATGGAAATGTTATTTATCTGGGTGAACGTGATTGCTCAATGCAGAGACGTCACCAGAAGGTTATAGAAGAGGCTCCTGCACCAGGTATAGATAAAGCCACTAGGGAAAGAATTGGTGAGCGTTGTGTTGAAGCATGCAAAACGATTTCATATCGTGGCGCAGGTACTTTTGAATTTCTATATGAGGATGGTGAGTTTTATTTCATTGAAATGAATACTCGAGTTCAAGTAGAGCATCCAGTAACGGAGATGATCACAGGTGTTGATATTGTTAAAGAGCAGTTACATATCGCTAGTGGTGAGACGTTGGCTTATAAGCAATCTGATATAAAGATTAGAGGTCATGCTATTGAATGTCGCCTTAATGCAGAAGACCCAGTAAACTTCATGCCATCACCTGGAACCATCGAGCATTATCATGCACCAGGCGGTTTTGGTATTCGCGTAGATACACATGTTTATCAGGGATATAAGGTTCCACCTCATTATGATTCTATGATCGGTAAATTAATTGCCCACGCCGAAAACAGGAAATTAGCAATAGCGAGATTATCAATGGCTTTGTCAGAGATTGTTATCGATGGTATCAAAACCAATATTCCTTTACATCAAGATCTGATTCAGGACACAGCTTTTATGGCAGGTGGTACAGATATTCATTATCTGGAGAGTAAACTCGGAATTAAATAATGAACTGGCTCCAACTTGAATTTGAAACCAATCAAACTCAAGCTGAAGAACTCTCGGAATTACTAGGTGAGTTTGGAGCCGTGTCTGTTTCTTTAACGGCGTCTAGTGATGAGCCTTTGTTCGATACTCAAGGCCAAGACGAGAATTTGGAAGAAGAACAGGGCAAAGACAATAACAAAAAACTATGGCAAAAGACGCGAGTGATCGCCCTTCTGCATCCCGACTCAGATCTTGATATTATACTTGTTTGTTTGTGTGACCGTATTGGCGCTGAAAATATCTATCAACATAAAATTACGTCGTTGGAAGATAAAGATTGGGTTACCGAATTTAAAGTAGAGCATCAACCTTTGTATTTTTCTAATCGGGTTTGTATTTCTCCAAGTTGGTGTGATCAACCTGAGAATAATATTCCTACCCTAATCCTTGATCCTGGTTTAGCTTTTGGCACCGGTGCACATCCGACGACTGCATTATGTATCGAATGGTTTTCTGAAAACGACATATCAAATAAGGTCGTGATTGATTATGGCTGTGGTTCGGGAATTCTCGCGATGGTTGCCGCGCTTCTGGGTGCCAGGAAAGTGTATGCTGTTGATATAGATAAAGAGGCGTTACAAGCTGCGAAAGATAATATAGATAGAAATAGATTGACTGAGATAATCGTAGTGGAGCATGTTGATGAATGCACTCTTCCGGTTGCAGATATCTTGATTGCAAATATATTAATGAACCCGTTGAAAGAATTAGCTAGCAAATTTTCTAAACTAACTAGAACTGAAGGGGATATCATTTTATCCGGGTTACTTCATGTTCAAGCGAAAGAGTGCTTGGAGACGTATAGCGCAAGTTTTAATATGGATGAACCTGTCTTTGATTCAGAATGGACGCGCTTACACGGTATTAAAAAGTAATGTTTACAGTTTGCCCAAAATGCACAAAACAGTTTCGACTTTATGCTGAACATATTGCTGCTGCATCTGGACAAGTTCGTTGTGGTTTTTGTAATGCACTGTTTAATGCTCTAAATCATTTGCATGATGAACCACTATCTAATGAGAATCTAAGCAAGATTGTTCAGGCCGAACCTAAGCTTGAGCAAGAATTAGTCATAGAGCCAGTATCAAATATCTCAAAGCATGATGAATCGGAATTCGACGAGTCAGAGAATGATTTTTTAAAATCATCTGGCGAGAATCATAGTGAGCAACCATCTAAAATAGACACCAAATTTGATATTTCAAATTATGATGATCCTGAAAAATCAAGTCCTCCGGATAATCGTTTATTAAATACAGTTGATGACCAAGTAATAATTTCAGAGCTGGAACAGCATGAAGAACCGCAATCTGCTCAAGATTTAATTATTTCAAATAATAAAGACAATAATCAGCTTGAGCTCGATACGGCTATACATGAGATCGGTATCGACACCACTACTGAAGTTAATAAAATACAAATTAAAGATGGAGTTTATAAAGAAAACACGCTAAATCTGACTGAGTCAGAAGCTAGAGAAACTCGTTACGATTTTCCTGATGCAGATGAAATCTTCTCAGAAGAGTCGACACAACGATGTTGGGCACCGACACTTTTTTGGACTAGTGCCTGTTTTGTAGGAGTCATAGCCATTAGCTTACAGTTAGCCTGGTTTAATCGTGATCTGGTTTCGATAAAATATCCGCAAATAACACCCTATATAAAGCAAGTTTGTAATGAGCTTGATTGTAAAGTTTTACGTCATCGAGATACCCAGGCCATAAAATTAGTGAATCGAGATGTGCGCTTGCATCCGGACTATCAAGGTACGTTGTTAGTGAACGCCACAATGAATAATGAATTGTCTGTTCGTCAGCCATATCCGAGAGTGCAACTTACCCTATTTGATACTTCCGGTGCTCTATTAGGGCATAGAGAATTTATTCCTAGCGATTATCTCGATGAAAGCATTGATCTGGATGAAGGTATGCCGGCCAATATTCTGGTACATTTTGTACTTGAAGTGAGTGGCTCAATTGCGGGTGCTGTTAGTTTTGATTTTAGTTTTCTTTAAAAAGCAACTGATTCTATTCAGCAAAAATAAGCTGCTTTCATAGACAAAAATTAACCGTTATCATATGCCATAAAATGAACTATCTTACCCATTCTTGTAATTTATAGTGTAGCTGTTTCATGTTGATAGGGTCCCATAGACTTAAAAACAATCTAGTGCTAGCCCCTATGGCGGGTGTTACTGATCAACCTTTCCGACTACTGTGTCGCGAACTAGGTGCAGGTCTCGTTATCTCAGAAATGGTTACATCAAACCCTGCTTTATTTCTTACACGAAAGACACAGCTTCGGTTGAAGAATAAAGGCGAACCAGAGCCAAGAGCGGTTCAAATTGCTGGTGCTGTACCTAAACAGATGGCAGAAGCGGCAGTGTTTAATGTCCAACAGGGTGCAGAGATAATTGATATTAATATGGGTTGTCCTGCAAAGAAAGTGTGTAATCTAATGGCCGGCTCAGCATTATTAAGGGACGAGCCGCTCGTTGCAGATATCCTTGAGTCAGTTGTGAACGCAGTTTCTATTCCTGTGACGCTGAAAATAAGAACCGGTTGGAACAAAGAAAACCGTAATGCCCTAAATATCGCCAAAATTGCGGAGTCTTCAGGCATTCAGGCGCTTACCGTTCATGGTCGTACTCGGGCGTGTGCGTTTACAGGCGTAGCAGAACACGAAACTGCGGGAGAGATAAAGGCTCGCGTTAATATTCCGGTAATAGCTAACGGCGATATTACAACGCCTGAGGTGGCGGCTGAAATACTAAATACTTATGGCGTCGATGGCATCATGATTGGTCGAGCGGCACAGGGAAACCCATGGATATTCCGCGAAATCAGTCATTTTCTGGAAACCGGTGAAACACTCGAATCACCAAATTCACTAGAAGTAAGTCATACATTGATCCGGCATATACAACATCTGCATCGATTTTATGGGGAAGTTCAAGGCGTTCGTATTGCGCGTAAGCACATCGCCTGGTATTGCAAGCAACAGCACAATGCGAATGCATTTCGCGCGGTAATTAATCGTGTTGAAAAATCAGATGAACAGATAGACGTTATAAAGAATTATTTTGAAGGACAACAGGCATTAGCGGCATGATAAAATCAAAACTAAGAAAACAAACTACATACGACGGCGAGAAAACACCAGAAAAGTGTTTGGCAGATAACGTACAAAGAGCAATGGAAGCCTATTTTGATGATCTTGATGGGCATGAAGCAAGCAATCTCCATGGTCTTTTTTTAGAAGAAGTAGAAAAACCATTCTTCGAAGTTGTTATGAAACATACGCAGGGAAATATAACTCATGCTGCAAAAATACTCGGCTTAAATAGAGTGACCTTACGTAGTCGATTAAAAAAATACGGATTGGATTAATATACTGACCAACATCATTCATTCGAATGGTTGCTACAGAGAGGAAATAAATTTTTATGCCAACAGTAAAACGTGCGCTGGTTAGCGTTTCTGATAAGTCTGGAGTTGTTGAATTATGTAAAGGGTTAAATGAACTTGGCATCAGCATACTCTCAACAGGTGGTACAGCAAAATTATTAGCCGATAATAATATTGATGTGGTCGGGGTCTCAGACTACACCGGCTTTCCTGAGATGATGGATGGTCGAGTAAAAACCCTGCATCCCAAAATTCACGGCGGTTTATTAGGTCGACGTGGAGTGGATGATGCGGTTATGCAAGTTCATGATATCGATAGTATCGACCTTGTTATTGTGAATTTATATCCCTTCGAACAAACAGTAAGCAAACCCGATTGTAGTTTGGCAGATGCGATAGAAAATATCGATATCGGCGGTCCTGCTATGTTGCGATCAGCGGCAAAGAATCATGCTTCGGTCACCGTTGTTGTTGATGCAGCCGATTACGATGATGTATTAAAAGAAATAAAAGAAAATAACGCAAGCGTAAGTGATGAAACTCGATTCCGTTTGGCACAAAAAGTATTCGCTCATACAGCAAACTACGATGCTAATGTATCAAATTATCTGGGTTCACTTGATGAAACAAAACAGCCAATAAATTTTCCGTTTACGTACTCTACTCAATTTAAAAAGCGACAAGATTTACGATATGGCGAAAACCCGCATCAATCGGCAGCGTTTTATACTGAACCGAATCCGCCAGCAGGAACACTAGCTAGTGCGAAGCAGATTCAGGGGAAAGAACTCTCCTACAATAATATAGCCGATACCGATGCCGCACTGGAATGTGTGCTGTCATTCAAAGAAACAGCATGTGTGATAGTTAAACATGCAAATCCTTGCGGCGTGGCAACTGGCAGTTCTGTCCTAGAAGCCTACGACCGAGCTTATGCTACTGACCCGACATCAGCCTTTGGTGGAATCATTGCTTTTAATAGAGAGCTTGATGCTGAAACAGCAAAAGCCATTGTTGAACGACAATTTGTAGAAGTGCTGATTGCACCAAGTATTGCGCCTGAGTGCATTGCAATAATTGCGACCAAGAAAGGCGTACGATTATTAGAAGCAGGCAAACGTGAAGGTACGATCCAACAACTCAATATGAAACGCGTCAGTGGGGGTTTATTAGTACAGGATAACGATCAGGGCGTTATAACAAGAGAAGGTCTTAAGGTAGTGACAAAGAGAGCGCCGAGTGGACGGGAGATTAATGATCTGATTTTTGCTTGGCATGTTGTTAAATACGTTAAATCTAATGCAATTATTTATGCTAAGAATAATCAAACTTTAGGTATTGGCGCTGGTCAGATGAGCCGTGTCTATAGCGCACGCATTGCTGCAATTAAAGCCGCAGACGAAAAGTTGGAAGTAGCAGGTTCGGTAATGGCATCAGATGCCTTCTTCCCATTTCGAGATGGGCTTGACTCAGCTGCAGAGGTTGGTGTGAAGGCAGTCATACAGCCTGGCGGTTCAATGCGTGATGATGAAGTTATTGCTGCCGCGGATGAACATGGTATAGCCATGGTCTTTACTGGCATAAGACACTTCTTACATTAATGAAGATATTAATCGTAGGTGGTGGTGGCCGTGAACATGCTTTGGCTTGGAAGGCAGCGCAGTCGGATCAAGTTGAACTGGTCTATGTAGCCCCCGGCAATGCAGGCACTGAAACTGAAAACAAAATAGAGAATGTTGCGATTAGTGCAGAAGATATAAATGCGTTAAAGACATTTGCTGCAAAAGAAAAGATTATGTTAACGATCATAGGCCCTGAAGTACCCTTGGTTGCAGGTATAGTTGATGAGTTTAAACAAGCAGGACTGCCTTGCTTTGGTCCATCAAAGGCGGCAGCGATTCTTGAAGGCTCGAAATCATTCACAAAAGACTTTTTAAAGAAATATAAAATCCCTACCGCAGACTACGATGTGTTTACAGAAGTCGAACCGGCGATTACATATGTAAAATCAAAATCCACCCCCATAGTAATAAAAGCCGATGGCTTAGCTGCGGGAAAAGGTGTTTTTATTGCAACAAACGAAGAGGAAGCGATAAATACTATCAACGATATGTTGTCCGGTAATAAGTTTGGTGAAGCGGGTCATCGTGTTGTGGTTGAAGAGTTTCTTGAAGGCGAAGAAGCCAGTTTTATAGTGATGGTCGATGGCAAAAATATATTACCACTTGCTAGCTCTCAAGATCATAAAGCGCGTGATGAAGGTGACACCGGGCCAAATACAGGTGGTATGGGTGCCTATTCCCCTGCCCCAGTTGTAGATGCTGTAATGCACGATCGTATAATGCAAGAAGTCATTATCCCAACAGTAGAAGGCATGGAAAGTGAAGGCAGAACCTATACTGGTTTTCTTTATGCAGGAATCATGATTACTAAAGACGGTACGCCAAAGACACTAGAGTTTAATTGTCGATTCGGTGATCCAGAAACACAACCAATCATGATGCGACTTAAAAGTGATTTGGTAGAACTTTGCCTCGCAGGGACAAAAGGTAACTTAAACGAATGCAATGCAGAATGGGATCACCGTGCAGCGTTAGGTGTTGTAACCTCATCCGCAGGTTATCCAGAAAGCGCAAGCAAAGGCGATGTGATTAGCGGTTTAGTAAATGCAGATAATAATAACGTAAAAGTGTTTCATGCAGGAACTAAAAATGATGGTAATGACATAGTCACATCCGGTGGTCGCATTTTATGTGTCACGGGTTTAGGTGAATCAGTCACCATAGCACAAGCAGAAGCATATAAAGCATTAAAAGAAATCAGCTATGAAGGGATGTTCTACAGACAGGATATTGGTTATCGGGCTGTCAAACGAGAAGAATAGTTTTTTGTTTTAAGCTTCTTCCGAGACTGCGTTTCTAATACTTTTTGTAGATCTGATTTGTCAGAATTATCTAATGGCAAAAGAGTAAACATTTCCATTCGCTGTTCCAGGTCTTCTATGTCCCAATGTGTTGATAGGGCTTGTTCGTTCTAGATAGGGCAGTTTTCATTTGCTACATTGCTACAAACGGTAAATAAAAAATCCAATACAGGGGCGTCATCGCCTGCAAACTCATCCCTAAACTTGCTTTTAAAGGCGTTTTTAATAATTCAATAGTAAAAACTTTTACTTTGCCTCTTGAAATACTACCCGCTACTGATCGTTGTAAAATTGCTCTGCAATAACGTTGCGAGCAGAGTTGCCCGTAGAAAGAAAAGGTTAAATATTTTTTATGGCATGATTATATTCACATACATGATTTTAGATAATATATGCTTGATCATATATATGCCTAAACATATACTTACCAAATGAAAATAACACCTGAAATATTATTAAAATCATTGTCAGACCAAACTCGTTTGCGCAGTTTGATGCTGTTAATGCAAGAAGGTGAGCTTTGCGTTTGTGAATTAACCTACGCATTGAATCTAATACAACCCAAAATATCACGACACCTGGCTTCATTAAGAGATATACAGGTTGTTACCGATAGGCGCGCCGGTCAATGGGTTTATTACAGTATTAATAGAGACTTACCCCCGTGGGCAAAAGAATTGTTGCAGGCATCACTTAAAGGAAGTTTGAATGATAAACAACATAGAGCTGATCTTAATAAATTAAAAAACATGTCTAATCGCCCGTGTGAACTGTTAACGACTTATGAATAATGATTTTTTAAATTTAAAGAGCATTCTATTAAGTCCATTACTCAACATTAAGGAGTACATGATTAATGACTCAATCTAACTATTTTTCCCGAATTTTTGGAAGTTCTCCGGTAACACCATTGCTAAAGCATATCGATATCGTTGTTTCTTGTGTAGAAAAACTCATTCCTTATTTTGAGTCCGTGATCATTAGTGATTGGGAGCTTGCAGCTGAAACTCAGAAAAAGTTGGTGCTGCTTGAGCATGAGGCTGATGAAATTAAAAATGAACTACGTCTTAATCTTCCCTCTAGTTTATTCATGGCGATAGATCGACGAGATGTGCTGGAAGTACTAGATCTGCAAGACCATATTGCCAATAAAGCCAAAGATATCTCAGGCTTAACACTTGGTAGAAAGATGTCGCTGCCTGAATCTATCAGTTGTGGTTATATGGAATTCCTTAAACGCTGCATTGACGCAACCCGACAGGCTCAGGTGGCCGTTAACGAACTAGATGAATTAGTCGTTACTGGATTTCGTGGCGATGAAGCAGTACGTGTTAAAAAGATGATCGAAGAATTACACGTTATCGAAGAAGAAACTGACGAAATTCAAATTAAGTTACGTGCAGAACTCTATAAAACAGAAAAAGAATTGCCGCCCATCGATGTCATGTTTATTTACAAAATCATTGAATGGACGGGTGACCTCGCTGATACATCACAGAGCACAGGTAATCGCCTCCAGTTAATGTTAGCTAAATAATAATTATTATGGAATATGCAACAATATATTTAATACTAGCGGGCTGCTTTGGCCTCTTCATGGCCTGGGGTATTGGCGCAAATGATGTTGCAAATGCGATGGCAACATCAGTGGGTTCAAAGGCGCTTACACTCAAACAAGCAGTTATCGTGGCGGCTATTTTTGAATTTGCTGGGGCTTTCCTAGCTGGAGGTCAAGTCACTTCGACCATTCGCAAGGGTATTGTCGATGCTGATTTACTCGTTGGCACGCCAGAATTACTTATCTTTGGAATGCTCGCCGCCCTATTGGCTGCCGGCATATGGTTATTGATTGCCACGAAATATGGATTACCTGTATCAACAACACATTCTATTGTAGGTGCGATTGTTGGTTTTGCTGCCGTCGGCATAGGAATAGAGGCTGTTAAATGGGGAAAAGTTGGCTCAATAGCAGCAAGCTGGGTTGTCTCTCCTGTGATCGCAGGTACTTTGGCATATGCATTATTTCGTAGTGTACAAAAGTTAATATTGGACACGTCGAATCCGATGAAAAATGCTGTGCGCTATGTTCCTTTATATATATTTTTAACAGGCGCCATGATTTCTCTTGTCACTATGTTTAAGGGGCTAAAACATATTGGTCTTGAACTCTCCGAGGTTGAGGCTTATTCAATAAGTTTCCTAATAGGATTGATATGCGCATTGATTGGTGCATTTTTTATCAGAAAAATTGCTGTTAAAGTAGGCAAGAAACCTTCATATCAATTTGATAATGTTGAGCGCGTGTTTGGCGTGCTTATGATCTTCACTGCATGCGCAATGGCCTTCGCACATGGTTCAAATGATGTTGCTAATGCTATTGGCCCTGTTGCCGCTATTTTTAGCATCGTAACCAGTGGTGGCGAGATAGCACAAAAGTCATTAATGCCTATCTGGATATTGCTACTTGGCGGTGTTGGTATAGTCTTTGGATTACTCATGTACGGGCATAAGGTAATTGCAACTGTTGGGTCGGGGATCACAGATCTAACGCCAAGTCGCGGTTTTTGTGCTGAATTGTCAGCATCAATTACTGTTGTAATTGCTTCTGGCACGGGCATTCCGATTTCAACAACTCATACTTTGGTAGGTGCAGTGTTAGGTGTTGGTTTTGCTCGGGGCATCTCTGCTTTGAATTTGCGGATGATCGGATCAATATTTATGTCATGGGTTATTACGCTACCCGCAGGAGGCATACTAGCGATAATATTTTTCTATATCTTGTCAGCAATTTTCGGATAATTTTTTGTAGTTTACAAAAACTAATTTAATAGTCATTAATTATTTGAAACAATCTTTTCCATACAGAAAACTTATTTTTAATGGAGGGAGAACTACTGTGTTTAAAAAGACACGTTTCAAGAACTTACTAGGTGCGATTTTGATTGGATCGTTAGCAGCGATATCGGTCCCGGCTATAGCATCCAACGAAGCCATGCTAGATCTTTTAAAAATCTTGGTTAAGAAAGGCAGTATTACTGCTGAAGAATATGAACTACTTGTAAATGCAACTAAAGCTGATGGCGAGAAAGTCGATGGCAACATCAATGAAATGAAGGCAGAAGTTGCAGAGAAGACCAAAGGTCTACCCAAGGTCAGTACCAAAGGAAAATTGCAAATTAGTGATAAGGATGGCAACAAGATTCGTATCGGTGGTCGTTTGCAGGCGGATACAACCTTTGCAACAGGCGATGCTACTCTTGGTAGTGAAGGCGGTACGCCAGTAACAGAATTTCGTCGCGCTCGCATGTACTTAAGCGGCGTATTCCAACACGATTGGAAATTTAAGTTTCAGTACGATTTTGCGGATGATCAAGATGGTGGCACAGCAAATACAAATGGTATTAAAGATGCCTATATAGCTTACAAGGGTTTTAAGCCAATCGAAATCACATTGGGTCATCACAAAATGCCGTTAAGTATGGAAGAACTCACCAGCTCTAAATACATTACGTTTATCGAGCGTTCGCAATTGGTGAATGGCATTGTGGACGATACGGGCGGTGGCCGTCAGTATGGATTGTCTGCGAAAGGTTATTTCAACGATATGTTCACTGCAGCAGCTGGTATGTACGCAGGTTCTGCAAATGAAGATCATGCGGACAACGCAGTTGGTTTTACTGGTCGCCTAACATTCTCTCCTATTCATGAAAAAACCAAAATGGTGCACGTAGGTCTTGGTTTTAATCATCACAGAGATAATGATGGCGGCCTCAATATTGATGGGGAACCAGAAATTCATCCGGGTAGCGATATCCTTGAAACTGAAACTGGCGGTTGGGAAGAAGCAAACACATTCGTTGCAGAAGCAGCAGGTATCTACGGTCCCGCAGCAATACAGTTTGAGTATGCTTCGGCCGAATTAGAAAATGGCCCAGTTGGCGTTACAGATGCCGATGCCGATGCCTGGTATATCTATGGTAGTTACTATCTAACGGGTGAATCTCGTAACTATAATTGGAAGAGTGGTTCGTATAAACAAACCAAGGTTAAAAATCAATTAGGTCAAGGTGGATTTGGTGCTTGGGAACTCGCATTACGTTATACCAGTGGTGAGTACGATAATACTGACGGGTTAGCAACAGATTCGTCCGAGGCTGATATTCTAACGGCTGGTTTGAATTGGTATCCTATCAATAATGTACGTTTCTCAGGAAACTACGTAAAAGTACTTGATACAAGTCTTGATGCGGATACGGAATTAGCAGCCGACTTAGATGCTGGAGCAACAGCAGATGATGCTTCATACTTCATACTTCGTGGTCAATGGTACTTCTAAGTAGTAGTTAATTTCTCTAGAGATAGGACTCCGCTTCGAGGGGTTCTTTATCTTCATGGATGGAGTGTATGTCACGAGGGTGCAGAACGCCCGTAGCGACCTCTAGGGTGAACTGTCAATTTTCCTGTTCCAGAGGGAAACTAAGTGCCTGCAACTATGCAGGCAATACTGCGGGTGCATGGACCTCGGTGCCCTAGGGGGTATTCGAAAGAGCGACCATCTACAATGATCTACAAATCCTCCCTTGTCGCATTACTCTGCGCTGCTGTATCCTTGCGCAAACTTTTTAATACTAATACAGCAGGATTATGGATAAGGATTATAAACCAGGGCAAATTGAGCCAGCACTGCAAACACAATGGGATGAAAACAAGGCGTTTAAAGTCACTGAAGACCCTGATAAAGAAAAATTTTATTGCCTCTCAATGTTTCCCTACCCTAGTGGCAATCTACATATGGGTCATGTTCGTAACTATACGATCGGCGATGTCATCAGTCGTTTCCAACGCATGCAAGGCAAGAATGTATTGCAACCTATGGGCTGGGATGCCTTTGGCCTACCGGCTGAAGGTGCCGCAATAAAAAACAATGTCCCACCGGCAAAATGGACCTATGAAAATATTGATTATATGCGTAATCAATTAAAACGCCTTGGCTTTGCTTATGACTGGGATCGAGAGTTAGCCACTTGTAGTCCGGAATACTATCGTTGGGAGCAATGGTTTTTTACGCAACTTTATGAGAAAGGACTCATCTATAAAAAAACATCCGTTGTGAATTGGGATCCAATAGATCAAACAGTATTAGCAAATGAACAGGTTATAGATGGTAAAGGTTGGCGATCTGGGGCGATAGTTGAACGTCGAGAAATTCCTCAATGGTTCTTAAAGATAACGGATTATGCTGATGAATTATTGGCGGATTTAGAAAAATTGTCGGGATGGCCTGATGCCGTCAAGACCATGCAGGCCAACTGGATAGGGCGTTCGGAAGGTCTTGAAGTCGACTTTAAGGTTGATGGCACTGATGAAATCTTACGTATATATACTACACGTCCCGATACTATTATGGGCGTGAGCTATATGGCGGTTGCAGCAGAACACCCTTTGGCCAAGGCCGCGTCAGAGAACGATGTCGGTCTACGTGCTTTTATAGAGGAATGTAAAAGTGGTGGTACTTCTGAGGTTGAAATTGAGACCATGGAAAAGAAGGGTATGCCTCTTAATATCAACCTACTACACCCGATAAGTGGCGAACTGGTTCCTCTTTGGGTGTCTAATTTTGTCTTGATGAGTTATGGCACCGGAGCTGTTATGGCAGTGCCGGCTCATGATCAACGCGATTGGGAGTTTGCCCATAAATATGACCTATCGATCAAACAAGTCATCGTGCCTGCAGATGGCTCTGAGCATGATCTTGCTGACTCCGCCTTTACAGATAAAGGGCTATTAAATAATTCAGCTCAATTTGATGGCCTCACTTCCGCAGACGCATTCAATGCTCTTGCTGATTTCGTAGAAAAAAATGGATGTGGTAACCGTAAAGTTAATTACCGTTTGAGAGACTGGGGTATTTCACGACAACGCTATTGGGGTTGCCCTATCCCGATCATTAATAACAGAAACGGTGAAGCACTGGCCGTCCCAACAGATCAATTGCCTGTTGTCTTGCCAGAAGACATCGAGTTTGAAGGCATCAGCTCACCGGTAAAATCTATGCCGGAATTCATTAATGTCAATGCGCCTGATGGTAGTGGACCAGGTGAGAGAGAGACCGACACCTTTGATACCTTTTTTGAATCTTCCTGGTATTTCGCAAGGTATTGCTGCCCGGATAATGATCAGGTGATGCTGGATGAGCGCGCTGATTACTGGCTTCCTGTTGATCAATATGTCGGCGGTATTGAACATGCTATTTTACACCTGCTTTACGCCAGATTCTTTACCAAGTTGATGCGCGACTTAGGCTTATTAAAAAGCGATGAGCCGTTTACCAATTTACTGACACAAGGCATGGTCCTAAAAGATGGTTCTAAGATGTCAAAATCGAAGGGCAATACTGTCGATCCGCAACCGCTTATAGATCAATATGGTGCTGACACTGTCCGCTTATTTATGATGTTCGCGTCTCCACCGGATCAAAGTTTGGAATGGTCGGATACTGGCGTTGAAGGCTCTTTTCGTTTTTTGAAACGGCTCTGGAAATTAGCGAGCTCTCATATTAACAAAAACAAAGTGAGCGTTCTTGATAAGAGTTCGATGACTACTCTTCAGCAAGAGTTGCGACGCAAGATTCATTTGACCATTGATAAAGTCAATGATGATATTGGCAGACGTTATACTTTTAATACGGCAATCGCTGCTGTCATGGAAATGGTCAATGCCTTGTCGCGCGCTGAACTAAAAGATAGTAATGACCACGCAATCATGGGCGAAGGTATAAAAACAGTAATATTACTACTGTCACCTATAGTACCTCATATTACAGAAGAACTCTGGAATGCTTTAGGTTGCAAAGAGTCACTAATCGACGCAGCCTGGCCACAATCAGACCCTGAAGCACTAGAGCAAAGCGAAATTGAAATAGTGGTGCAGGTTAATGGTAAGTTAAGAAGTAAAATAGTTGTTCCAAAAGCGGCCGATCAAAAACAAATCGAGTCGTTAGCTCTGGCGAATGAAAAAATTCAACAGTATATTGAAGGTAAAATTACCAGAAAAATTATAGTAATTCCCGGACGTTTAGTGAACATCGTTGTGTCATAGGGTAATATGCCGTAATTAAGAAATAACTTGCCAAGATGAGGGTATTAAATGAAAACACGCTTGATATTAGTATACTTGCTGTTATTAACCACAGCGTGTGGATTTCATCTCCGTGGTTCACAAATAAGTGGGTTTGATATCAACAACCTTTACATTAATTCGTCGAGCGCGCCACGACTTACCAAAGAGGTCAAATCTCAGGTGGCAGCTTTAGGTGGTTCATTAGCTAGCTCCAGTCAGGATGCTGCTTATATAATCACTTTAAAGGAAGAGCGCTTTGAGAAATCAGTATTAAGTGTTTCTGCAGATACTGGTAAGGTTGAAGAATATCAAGTCGTTCTGAATGCCAAATTGAACGCCGCATATCCGAATGGGAGCAGTATTATAGAAAATGATAACGTTAGAGTAACACGAGATTTTATCTTTGATGAGAGTGACGTATTAGGTAAGTTCTCTGAAGAAAGTCTTCTTGAAGATGATTTAATTCGAAGTGCTGCAAGCAAGGTTCTGCGACGACTACAAGCCTTATTACCTGCAACTAAGTAATTCCGAGTTAAATGCGATTGCGCCCCGAACAGTTGGAGATGCACTTGCAACGTACAGCGTTGGGACCGATATATTTTGTGAGTGGTGATGAGCCGCTACAAAAGCTGGAATGTGTTGATCAAATAAGAGCGTCAGCCCGCACTCAAGGGTATGATGAACGCATTGTGTTTAATGTCGATAAGTCTTTCGATTGGTACTCGATTAATCAGGCCACTGATAATTTATCATTATTCTCTAGTCGGCGAATTATTGAGTTACGTATGTCATCACCTAAACCTGGCAAAGAAGGCGGTCGTGTTTTATCAGAGTATGCAGAACAGATAAATAAAGATAATTTACTGGTTATCACCTCAGAGAAAGTGGATAAAAGTGTTCAAAACACTAAATGGTTTAAAGCAATAGAAAAGAAGGCAGCGATCATTCAAGTTTGGCCTATCAATTCAGTACAATTATCTAACTGGATACAATCAAGTGTTCAGGCTAAACAAAAACGACTTTCGTTAGATGCGGCAAGATTGATCGCACAACGTGTAGAAGGCAACATGCTTGCCGCAAAACAAGAAATTGAAAAATTGGTGCTTCTCGTTGATAAGGACGATATCGATATTGAAGATGTTATCAATGCGGTGGCAGATAGTTCACGTTTCGATGTCTTTGACATGATCGAAAGTGCGTTTCTTGGTGATTCAGATCGAACCTTGATAATGTTACATGGTTTAAAAAATGAAGGAACTGAACCAATGGCTTTATTTGGTGCTCTGATGTGGGAGTTTCGACGAGTATGTACGATTGCCCATCAACATGAATCTGGAGTAAGTCTAGAGAATTTATTTCATTCTTATCGATTATGGGATCAAAAGAAACGGCCAATGAATGCAGTTTTAAAACGTCACTCGAGTAAATCTTTAGATCAACTATTAAATTATTGTGCGTTAATTGATAAAACTTTAAAAAGTAGTCAAAAATCTCAAGTATGGGACCAGTTTAATATACTATTATTGGCAATAGCGGGCATTAATATGACAAACTTTCAAAAAGTATAAACGATGTAAAAAATAGAAGTATAAAGATGGATATAAAGAAATACATATACGGTCTGGGCAAACTTGCGAGACTATCGGCCGATCTAATGGCACGGGCAACAACTGCGCAAAAGAATGATGCATTAATCGCTATTGCCGAAAACATACAAAAATATCGCCCTCTTCTGACTAAAGCTAATAATGAAGATTTAAAGCTCGCAAAAGAAAAAAATATTGAAGCTGCATTAATTGATCGGTTAGAACTGACAGACTCACGAATTGATTGCATGTCAGAGGGCCTCAGTCAAATTGCATCTCTCACTGATCCTATCGGCACCATAACTGATCTAGCTATGCGCCCAACCGGTATTCAGGTAGGCAATATGCGCGTACCTTTAGGTGTTGTTGGAATAATTTATGAATCTCGACCGAATGTGACTGCAGACGCCGCGGGTCTTTGTCTGAAGTCAGGCAATGCAACAATCTTACGTGGTGGTTCTGAAGCCTTAAACTCAAATCAGGCTATCGCAAAATGTATTCATATGGGGTTAGTTACTGCCAATTTACCGCAAGAAGGCGTGCAAATTATTTCTACGACAGATCGTGCAGCTGTTGGCGAATTGCTTGGCATGTCAGAGCATGTTGACGTTCTTGTCCCACGTGGCGGTAAAAATTTGATTGAACGCGTTAGTGCGGAGGCGCGAATGCCTGTGATAAAACATTTAGATGGTATTTGTCATGTCTATGTCGATAATGATGCTGATATTGAAAAAGCAATTCGAGAAGAAGCAGATACTGTTTATCATCCGGTAGGCACATGTAAGATGGGCGATGATGATATGTCAGTCGTTAGCAGTGATCTTAAAGTTCATAAAATGAAAGGATTAAGGGTCGTTGATGCTTCAATCATGCCAACGCTTGTAGGAGGGAATACAAATGCCCCCACGATCATGATTGGTGAAAAAGCATCAGATTTAATCTTAAACGAATGGAGAATATGAGATCGATACACTGGAGATAGTTCCATATCAGGATAAATATAAGTCAGATTTTGAGAGACTTAACCGAGAGTGGATTGAAGAATATTTTAAAATGGAAGATGAAGATTTTCATACCCTTCAACATCCTGAATCCTATGTAATAGCCAAGAGTGGAGAAATTTTTTTTGCAGTCTTTGATCAAGAAGTAATTGGAACAGCCGCGATGATCTCAGCTTCAGACAAGGTATTTGAGTTAGCTAAAATGGCTGTCAGAAAGGATTTTCAAGGCCGGGGAGTTGGAAAGTTATTATTAAAAAGATGTATTAGCTTTGCTAAAGAAAGAAATGCGCTGGAGATTTTTTTACTTACCAACGATGTTTTAAAGCCAGCCCTTAATTTATATCTTTCAAGTGGGTTTGTATTAAATGATGAGTACGATGATGAGCGTTACGAAAGAGGCAATACTAAAATGCACTTAATCCTTTCTTAAAAGCAAAAGACTTCTGATTTAATTTTAATAGGCTCGCACTTGATTATGCTTCTTTGTTTGGATTCCAGATTGTTAAATTCTTGGTTTTAAGCCTGTTGACCACCAACTTATACCTTGATTGTTCTGCCTTCCATTCCTCTAACCATTTTGCCCCATCGCGCTCTGCATCCACAAAGATAGCATTAGTAAAGGCCAATGGAATTAGAATGGCGACATGAATAATAATGCTTGCAACTGTGCTATACCCAAATAGGCCTAGATAGTTTGCTGCTATAAACCCAAAGAACACGCTCCAAAAAGTAAATAACACTAACATGAAGTAGGTTTGCAGGCTCGGGTCTGGTATATGTTTTAGTGGATTGTATTTAACATCCATTACTCTTCTCCAGCCACTTACAAGAGACATTATTATTCTTCTAAATAGACTTGGCTTCTTCATTACTGGTTTTATACTCATTTTTTTCCTATTTAATATGATTGCGTATGTATTCTTTTATTACATGCATGCCGTAAGATGCCCACGTTATAACTAACAAACTCCAAAATAACATTTCGATCATAGGTTTTTACTCCTTTAACCCTTAGCAGTATAGTCTCTTCGCTAAGGCATGGAAGTCCAGATTGAAGAATATATGAAAAAAATTAGAAAAAACTAGATAGCGAACTAGGTAAAGCCACATCATCCTTCTTTGCTTCTTTTCTGTGCTCTGAATTAAAAGGATATTTCCCATAATAATCTTAAGAAAAAAAGTACAAGAATCATTAGTTTTCTGTATAGTGGCAAAAATTATTTAGGCAATATTATGATTAATGACATTAACGAAAGCATTAAAGATATCTCTACTCCTAGTAAGCTATCTCTTCTAGCCCAAGAGCTTAGGTCGGAGAAGAAGCGTCTCCAACAAGACCTTGACGAACTTCAAAGTGATTACGATGACGTAAAGCCTATGACACCTACGGGAACTCCCGATTGGTATGTCAAGTGGACAGCAATGTTGCTTGGTGTAGCGGGTATATTTACGATAAGTGCAGGGTTTGTTGTTTGGGGACAAGTTGCATATCTCTTATCTAGTTGTGGATGGGTTTACGTTGGCATGCAATGGAGTGATCGTGCGATTATGATTGGTTCTGCTATTAGCGGCACCGCGGTTTTGATGAATATGGTGACAGGAATATAATCTAAAACTTGCAGATGCTATCGATTAAGCTGCTCCATAGGATTCACCATATTTACATTCTTGAAGGGCATGGAAGTCCAGATTGAAGAATATATGGAGAAATTAGGTTAAAACTACGGAACAGACTACGGAATGTCACATTGACCTTTTTTACAAACCATTTAAAATGCCTTAGC